>Ga0102926_1000138_pt1 | contig 37590 bp, 55 predicted proteins | sample SalPonR1_A_D2_MG_FD_78173 | JGI IMG/M metagenome (GOLD analysis project Ga0102926, IMG submission 78173) | Salt pond soil microbial communities from South San Francisco under conditions of wetland restoration - Salt Pond MetaG R1_A_D2_MG | ecosystem: Environmental > Aquatic > Marine > Intertidal...
ATCTTTTTTAACATATAAAGCTCCAGCTTATATTAGTATTATCTTTTACCCAAGTTTGAAGTTTAAAATCTCCATAATCAGCTTCTATAATAACAAAAAACTCAGCACTTTCCTGTTTGCCGTTGACAATATCTGCTCCCATCTTCTTAAAAAATTTGTATCCTGTTGGTTTTTTAGCATTGTCAAACGCACTAAACTTTGGATTATTCCCAGCTGAGTGTAAATTCCATCTTTCATTTTTGTCGTTATATAAAGAAAGTGATGTTATTTCTAAATTATTCTCCTTTATATAATCTTGTAATCTTAACCACGGTGATTTTTCACCATCTATTTGTTTATAATCTCCTTTGTCTTCGTAAATGGTTTCCCCGTTATTTAACGAGCAAGTCCATTTTATTTTTGAGTCTAACATAAGCCTCTTAGTTAATTATTATATGAGGCCTGAGTAGGAATCGAACCCACGCTTAGAGTTTTGCAAACTCCTGCCTTTCCACTTGGCTACCAGGCCATTTAATTTTTGAGTCTATATAAGCCTCGTGAATTAAACTTATCTTACTAGTAGTAAGTTAATTCCATTCTGTATTTACCAGACTTAGTTCCAATACTTGTTGGAGTAGCTGATATAGCTATAAAGTAATCGTGGCTTGTAGCTGACGCTTGGTCAGTTAAAGATAAAGCACTTCCACTTCCTCCTGCTTCTGTCCAATTACTATCACCTTGCTCCGCCATTTGAACAGTAGTTCCTGCCATAGCATTAGTAGTAGTTGAGCCATCATAAGCGTAGATAATAGCACTTTCAACTGAAACACTTGAAGCGTCTGAAAAGTTAATTTTCAACGCACAGTCAGCCTCTGCAATCCCACTCAATGATTCACTAGCTCCTCCATCAATAGATATTTCAGTAGATGAAATATACTTATTGTTTTTTGGAGTATTACCACTTGACTTATCAGCGTTCGCGTCATCTTTGATGTGAGTTGATTCATTGTATTCCCCAACCTTAATCTTGCCGTCAAAAACTCCACTAGCAAACTGTAATTTGTCAGTATCAGCAATAGTAGTATCACTTGTTCCTTGTAAATAATGTGTAAATGTTGCCATATGTTTGCTTGGTTAAATTAATTAATATATTACATAGAGTGTTCGACTACGCACTCCTTTCTGTAATTCCTTCTTTTATTTTTACTACTCCTCTTTCTGTTTGTGATATAACACCATCTTTTATTAATCTTAAATCATAATAATACTGTCCTGCATTCACATCTGTATCATCACTTCCTAAAACTAAAGTAGTTATTCCATTTATTGCATCTGTATGACTTACTATATCTTTCTTTATTATAGCATAATCATCACTTTTATCTACATCATTTTGCTTCTTAACAGTAAATAAAATATTATAACCAGTTATATCTAAAACCTCCCCGTCTTCTTTAAAAGTTATATCTATTGTATTATCTGTTCCTTTTATAATTGTCATATTTTTAAATAATTATTTCTTAGTTAAGGGATATTTTTCTCTCCCTTGTTTTAATCAGAACTATTTTTCTTTTAACATTTCAATCCTTGTTCTGTTTTCTACTATGGTTTCCATTAATATTGTTTGTTTTTCATTTAAATCTTTTATTTCTTTTGAACATCTTTCAATTTGCTTTGTCATTTCTTCAATGTGGTGATAGTGATTTTGCTTAATAAGAGCAACATCTTGTTGTATTTTATAAAATGGTGCCATTACTCCCACTATAAAAAACCCTATTGCTATAGCATACTTTACTTCTTTTGTTAATAAATCTTTAAAACTTGATGGTTGCATATAAATTATTGATTACTTTTTTTCTTTATCTTCTTTCCATATTCTTTTAACTCACTTAACAATGGTATCATCGCAAATTCCCAAGCTACTTTAAAAGCTCCACGAGCAGAAGCAATTAAAACTCCTACTAATGCTCCTGCCTCCCAATTAACACCTTCAATTCCTGTATAAAGTGTTAGAAAAAATGAAGCAATAAAGGTAATAGCAAATGAGATTAAATGTCTTTTGACTGTGTTTGTCATAGTTTTATAGTTAATTATTTTTTATCATTAAAAAGGAGAGGCTAAATTAGATATCATTAACCTGCCATCTTTTCCGCTTTGCCCTTTCATTCCAGGAAGTCTGTTTGTTCCATTTGTTCCTCCATTACCACCTACTCCTCCCAAAGTTGTTATTTTACTTGTATCAATGTTATCTACATTACCCATTATTAAAATATCTGCTCCGTCGCCTCCGTGTCCTCCATTACCACCTATTCCCATTGTTCCAGAGCCGTGACGATTACCACCATCTCCTCCATTACCTCCATTGCCTCCACCAGCATATAAGTTTCCTGTTATAGTAATAAATCCTCCTACTAATAAAGCTAAACCAGTTGAAAGTGTAAAACCGTCGCCTCCGTGTCCTCCATTACCACCATTATAATCTCCATAATCAGGTGCGTTGCCACCTTTTCCACCATTACCCCCAGGATATCCTCTTCCTCCATTACCTCCATCAGCACCAGGGTCAGGATAATTAGTGCTTGTAGTATAACCACCTGCTCCTCCGTTTCCACCTGCTCCTCCAAACAAACCTCCAGAACCACCATTTGCTCCAGGTGTAGTATCAGTACTTCCACCACCTCTTGCACCATTTCCACCTGCTCCTCCATCACCAAAACCTAAACCACTACCACCTCCACCAGGCCAGCCTTCGTAAGAATCGTGAACTGAACTTGACATACCATTAGCACCATCTCCACCATTAAAACCACTAGCGTCGCCCCCGACATAAAAATCGCCGTCAACACTAGAGCCAGCACCTCCTCCTCCACCAGACAAACCACCGCCACCTTCTCCGTCTGCTCCAGCGGTCTTTCCTCCTATACCGTCCCCAGCTCCTGTAGCTAAACCACCGTTTCCTGCGTAAGCGTTTGGAGCAGAGCCTATCGCTTCTGCTCTGTCTGTTTTAGGAGCAAATAGAGTTGCGTTTTTTGTAAATAAATATATTTCATTAGCATTACTAATATCTCCTATCATATACCAGTCGCCTTCTAATTTAAAATCTCCTTGACATAAAACCTTTCCAAAATCATTTGTTCCTGCCATAAAAACTTTACCTCCAGGCTTTATATGAACTGAAGTAAAGTTATATGTTTTTCCTACTTCTAAATAATAATTCTCTCCGTCTTCTACAACTAAATCTCCGTCTTTTCCACTACCACTTGAAACTGGTATTGCTCCAAACCTATTAAATCTTACTAATCTATAACCTTCTCCTTTTCCAAGATATTCAGTTGCGTTTTCTCCTAAGTTTAAATATGAAGCTCCAGTTATATCTGTGCCACTTGTTGGAGCTGTTAATTTTGAAACTGAACTATTCTCTCCAATAGTAGAACTTTCTATTATAAAATGGTCTTTGTTCCATTCTACTGTTTCTGTTTTTCCAGTTCTTGCTCTTATCGCTGTTTGAACTGCTGAAGCAACATCGTCTAAATTATTTACTGTTCCTAATATTACTGCTATATCTGTATAGTCTGTTCCGTCAATATTAACACTAAACTTTCCGTCATTTGCTCCGTTTTTTAAAGTTTGAAAATTAGATAATAAAGTATTGTATTGAGTATAACTTAAAACAAAATTCCCATTTTCAGTAAATGTATGATAAGTATAATCACCTTCTGTGGTTTTTGTTCCTCCTGTAATTGTCATACCAGAAGCTTCAGTTGTTTTATATCTTATAATTACTTTTCCTGTTCCTCCAGAACCACCAGCATCAGAATTATCCGTAGCTTGAGTATTTCCACCATTTCCTGTATTTACCTCACCACTAGCACCATCACTATTACAACCGTGTCCTCCTCTTGAGTAAGTTGTTCCCCAGACTTCTCTACCAGCTCCACCATTTGCTTGGCTAGTTGTGCTATCAGCTGTTGAACCAGCCCCGTTTGCTCCTCCACCACCACCAGTTTTACCATAATAGCCGTCGCCTCCTCCGTCATTACCATAATTACTTCCAATTGGTAAAATAGGTTGGGTTCTTCTCCCTCCGTCGTGAGTTGAAGATGAATTTTTATTGCCGTTGCCTCCACCACTACCACCTTTATTTCCTTGTTTTACAGAAAGCGTGCCATTATAACTTCCACCTCCACCACCACCTCTTGCTATATAATCAAGAAAAGTTGAGTCGCCACCATCTTCTCCTCTATAGCTACTGCTTGAAGAGCCAGCTCCTCCATTACCCCTAACTACTGCGTGACTTCCAACTCCTATTCTAATAATATTTTCTAAAACTTTTAAACCACCAGCTCCTCCTCCACCAGCATTATAAGTATTGCTTGTGCTTCCTACACCAGCACCACCCCCACCAGCTACTAAAACTGCGTCTATTTTTAACTTCTTATTTTCAAATAATCTTAAACCTTTTAAAACGCCATTAGCATAAACCTCAACTTCGTCTGGGTTGGTTGTATTAAATGTATCAGCTGGTATATCATCACCTGCTTCAAATGTAAATCTTGTTGGTTTGTTAGCCATATATTTATATCTTAATTATTTTTAAACTATTGTGTATTTACTACTTATATATATACTTCCACTCTTTATAATCTCTTTAGCTGATAAACTAAATGCTCTACCACTATTAACTGTCGCTGTTCCATCAATAAATGTTCCCCACTCTGTATAAGTTCCATCAGGAGTATCACCACTATCAATAAAAAAATCTATATAAGAAACATTATCTTCAAAAGAAGCGTCTGCTGGAACTTTTCTAAATACTTCGTTGTTTAATTGTGTATCATCTGAAGCAAAACTTGGGCTTGTTGCGTCGCCTAAAGCACCGTAAGTAATCTCACCAGTGTAGGTTGTATCGCCAGTTAAAAGTCTATTAAATACATTTCTACCATTTAAAGCTACTAAGTTTTTATTTATTCCTGTAAATCTTACTAAGTTTTGTGTTCTGTGAAGGTTTAGCAAATCAGTATTCCCCTTTCTTACAAATCGCTGAATAGCATATTGAATTCTTTTAAAATCATCAGAACCTTCTTTTACTTTAGGGTGTATCCAAAAATGAAAATGCTCGCCTTTAAATTTCATCTTAGCTCTATCTCCTATGAATTTTTTTATTCTTTTAAACATATTTTTATATTAATTATTTAAACAAATTTTGCTGTTCTATCAAACTTAGCCATTCTCTTAGGGTCTGTATCAGAAGTCGGGTGATAATATCCAAATATCCATTCTATATCTTCAGGAGCTACTGGGTCTATTAATATATCTTCTTGAACTTCAAAGCTATCAAAGTCTTCTATTGGATTAACTACTGTAATATCTTCTTCTATTCCCATCTCAGCGTTATCAGCGTATATTTCTTCGGAAGTTTCTGCTTCATCTATATCCAATTCATCAGGCTGTAATATTTTCGCTAACATTGATATTAAGTCCATTCTTTTATTACTTACTAGCTCTACTTTATACATAAAGGTTTCAGCGTCTATCAATCTGTAATCTATTCTGCTTATAATTAAAGTATCATCAGCTCCACTAGCATTACTTTGAACATTTATATTCATTCCTAGCTCTAAAAACTTATTATAGGTTTCAAATTGTGCGTCTATCAATGGCTGTGCGTAGGCATATAATTCAGCACTTGCTCTTTTTCTAGCTATTTTATTACTTCTTATATCGTTTTCTCTTATCATTTTTTCTTGAACTCCATAAGCCTCAACGCTGTCTGTATCTTCGGCAATAGCAAATACTCTAATTTTAGGTCTTCCACTAAATTCAATTATATCACCATCAGCTAAAGCAGTTTCAAATCTGAAAGACTGGTTTTGATAATTATATAGAACATCATAATTTGTAAAATCATTTATATTATCAACTCCTACATCTTGTGCTACTCCATTTAAACTAACTGATAAATCACTAACTTTATAAGGTAAATTAAATGACTTGGTAGCATTTCCACTTACTGTTATGCTATCTGTATAAATTTCCCCATCATATTCACCACCTCTAATTTTAATTCTGTTTATTAATTGGCTACCACTTGCTGTTCTTCTTAGACTTTTATAAATATAATTCCCGCTTGTATCTGTTATGTCTTGTGGAGCTTTCTCTTGTGTTTTTTCAAAAAGATGAACTGATTTATTTTCATCTACATACCATCTATAATTTAAAAGGTCTGCTAATCTTTGTATTGCTGTTGCTATTGGTATTTGATTAAATACTACTTTATCAACTTCTATTCCTACTTGTGCGTTATCAGCATTAAAACCTGTTGGAGCATTAGTGCTTAACATATCAGCTATAATGTCGTGTATAGATTGATTTTCATAAGTCTTTCCTATAAGTCTTTTCTCTAGTAAATAACCATAATCAGCTCCCTTAACTTCTAACATAACTCCTTTAGAGCTAATGGTTTCATTTTCTGATTTTACATCTATTACTATTCCACTAAATATTAAATCTAAACCATCATAAATTTTTATTACATCTCTAAAGTTTGGAACTATTACACCATTATTTCTTATTTTAAAATTTACTTGGTCGCGTTTATTATCTAAAACTTTAGAAACTTTTAATGTATTGACTAATATATTCTCTATTCTTTCATCGTTTATATAAACTGAAACTCTATCAGCTTGAGGCTCTGGATATGGTCCAACTTGTAAAGTCGGATTTAGTAAAGTAGCTGTTAATGTAAAAGGTGGAACTGTGATAACAGTTAAATCTTCTTCCTCTTCCTGACTTCCTATTGTATAAAAAGTAGAGGGAGAGCTTTGGTTATTGTATTCGGTGGAGATGTAATCTGAAGAAAGCAGAGTTGTAGAAACTCTTACCTCATCAATGTTTCCATTAAAAAAATTACCAGTAGCAAAGGGTGCATTTCCTAAGATTAAATCAACTGTCCCAAAATCAGGATTACCAGTTCCAGTCCCTGTAGCTACATTACTATTATCATAATAAATCTTTTTTTCTTTAGTAGAATAATCATAAGTAAAAACAATATGATGCCAATTAGTTGTATCTGTGTAAGTAGTCGCAGTGTTTAAATCATCACTATAAAAAGCAAATGTTAAATAATTAGTATCTCTAAAACCACAATGTAATGCACTATCAGTAGATGAAGAAGTTCCTCTACCAAAAATATAATCATCGGTTCCAGTCGCTCCTCTTTTTATCCAACAAGAAAGGGAAAAATCTTGGTTAAATTCGGGAATATTTGCTACACTACAATAATCATTACTCCCATCGAAATCATAAGCATCACCTATTTTACCTGTTGTTAAAGTAGCACCATTAACTGTTCCATCATTTCCATTGCTCGTACTATTAGTTTTACCACCATCGTGAGAAGCAACTTTATAATTTGAGTTCCAAACATTCTCTGCTCCATAAGTAGCATTAGTAGCATAATCGCTTGCTCCACTATTTCCATAATAGATATAAAAGTCAGTATCAGTTGAGCCATCTACATCACCTTTAAAATGAACTTCTCCCGTTTCTGCTGTGGTATCACAACTAACTACTTCTCTTGGCACTTCAGTTTCACCATCACTTGTTGTTATTCTTATATCTCCACCACCTGATTTTACATCATCAAAGAAATCAGAACCTAAATCTGATAAATCAATATAATTTACATAATCAGAAATAGTGCCAGTGCCGCTGACCTTATCTTTATCTACTGTTATTTTTTTTCTGTATAGCCAAGGGCTATTATACCAATTCATATTAATTAATTATTTGCTAAAGTTAAAATACCTGTTGTATCCCAATTAATGGTAAAATGACCACTATCACTTATCTCATCGCCTTCAAAATCAATATATCCAATTAAAGTTGAAGTGCTTGGAGTTCCTGTATCTTTGTAAAGAACTGCATATCTTGCTGTAATTGTTGAATTTTCCCAATTAATATCATCTGCGTCAAATACACCTTTGTCGCTAGTATCGTTTTGAACAACTGATTTATTAGTTAGCGTTTTTCCTCCTGCTGTATAGTTTGTTCCACTTACTTCATCAGCAGATACATCATCAAAGTTTTCGTGTGCGTCTATATCTGGAGTATAACTTGAAGTTAGTAAAGCTACTTTTATTGTATCATTTACTAAATCAATATTACCTTTTAAATCCTCTGCTTTGTATCTATTGTATAAAATTGAAATCATATTTTTTATTATACATTTATATTTGAATTAAAACTTAAATTTCTCATTATTCCTTGGCTTACTTTTTCAACTAATTCCTCGCCACTTACATCACCATTTACAGTTATATTGACGGTAGTTCCACCGCTTACCCCTCCTTTACTTAACTTAGCATTTGGAACAATATTTCCACTTTTGTTTGGAGTAAACAATTCTGGACCTTCTTCACCTACTATATAGCTAGTTCCTTTCTTTACTGGACCACCACTTGCTCTGCCTCCACCAAATACTTTTGACGCAGCATTTCTAGCACCTTCTAATATATTTAACTGTTTAATTTTACTTATTAATCTACTAACCCAATTAATAACTTTGGCTATTGTGTCTATTGTTCCCTCCCATCTTTTTTTGAAAAAATCTATTGCTTCAATAGCAAATTCAATTCCTCTAGTTAATCCTTCAATAGCAAGTATCAAAGAATATTCTATTATTTTAAATACTGCTAATAATGCTCCAAATAATATCACTCCTAAAACTTTAGCAAATATTTCTAAATAAGGTTTTAGAGGAGTTAAAGTATCCCATAATCTTTGAAGTGCTGGAAGTAATCTTTCTGTAAACATTAATACTATATTATCCCAAGCTGTTTTTAATATATCTACAATACCAGTTTTTTCATCTATCATTTGAAAGAAATCTCTTATATTTTTACCACCATCTTTAAAAGCGTCTATTAACTTTCCTTTAAACAAGAAAGCTAAAGCGGTGATTACACCTATCGCAATTCCTACTGGACCAGCTAAAGCAGAAAAGCCTGTTATAATTACTGGTAAAGCAATTCCTAATAAACCTATAACACCTATTAAACCAGTAATAGCTATTGCTGCTAAACCTATTTTTTTAGTTAATTCTGGATTTGCGCTTACCCATTCTGATATTTTTTTAATTACTGGCTCTACTTTAGCAACTATTTCTCGTAAAACAGGAATAAACGCTCTACCTATTGTTTCTTTAACCTCTTTTATTCTTTGTTGTAAAACCCTTTGTTTGTTAGCTAAACTATCTTGAGTTCTAGCAAAATCACCAATAGCATTTTTAGACTGGCTCATAGCTATCTCTAAAGTAGCATAAGCTCTTTTTTGTCTATCAGTTTCATCAGTAAGCTCACCAGTAGCTTCCATAGATTTAACTTTAGCTTTAACATCTTCTTCTAGTATCGCAATACCTAACTCTTTTACACTTTCTCTTTCACCTAACAATGCTTTAGTTAATGCTTTATTAGCTCTTTCAGCCCCACCTTCAATATTTGTAAATGAAGCTAAATCAACAGCTAATTTATTAGTTTTTCCAGCTAAATCTAAAGCCATATCACCTGATAAACCAAAACCAGTTAACATATCACCTGTAGCAGATAATAAATCTTTAGCAGAACTTTCAGCTAAACCAAAATTATTCCTTAAATCCATTGCTGTTTTTTGTGCTTCTTCACTAACATCACCAAATACAACATCAAACTTATTAAATATTTCTTGTGCATCAGAAGCGTCTTGTGTCATTTTATAAAGACCTGTTCCAACTATACCAGCTGTAGCAGTTCCCACCATTGCCATTTTTCTAAAGGCAGGTTGTAAATCATTAATCTTGCCTTTTAAACCTTTTAATTGTTTAGAGGCATTATCTCTGGCTTCTATTAAAATGTTTAGTCTTCTACTTTCTGCCATATTGTTTGCTATGTTTATTAGCTATTAATCTTTTCATTTTTATTATTTTTATATATGTATCAATATCGTGTTTACTTTGTTTTCTTATTTCACTAGGAGTCCAACCATATTCTTCACTTAACATTTCCATTAATACACATTTATCAGGAGCTTTTTTTCCTTCTAATTGTCGTTGTAAACTATATTCCTCTATTATTTTTTTTTTGACTCTTTTACTGTTTCATTTACAACTCTTAAAATCTCATCTCCTTCTTCTTTTCTAAGGTTATTAAACCAATCTCTGTTAAACTTAAAATCTTTATCTCCTTGCTTTATATTTTCAATAGCAGTTTCAAGTAAAACAAATTTTTGTTCTGTCAAAATAGTAGCGTCAAAATCACTGACACCTGATTGACTGATATTTTTTGCTCCACTTAATAATACTCCTTCAATTTTTTCATTTTCTCCCCAAGTAAGATAACTCTTAAGTGTTAATTCGCAGAAATCTAGTTTTTTTATAGTTGTTTCTCTTTCCATATATTTATTTTAGTTTATTAATGATAGAATATACATCTTTAGCATTTATATGCCTCTATGAAGCTCCTGTGGCTAAATTTAAGTAGTTGGAGCTACATTATATTCACTAGTATTGTTAACTATAGTGATTTTAGCTCCTTCATCGTCATCTTCGTTATAAAATGCTTTGAATTCAATATTTTCAGGCACTAATTCATCATTACCTCCAGCTTCTCTATTCCAGTTAGTTAATTTAACTTTATTCATTACAATATTAATTTCAGGGTTATTTCCTCCACCAATATCTTCTGTGCTTTTAATATTGATTTCCATATACTTAGCTGTTTGATTTAAGTATAAATCTTTATAAGTTTCATCTTTAAAGTTCTTACTTAAACTTCCTTCTACTGCTAATTTAGCATTATATACATTATCAGCTTCATATTTACCTAATACATAATCAATAATTGCTCCAGTATCTAAAGTAATACTTCCTTCTTTAACTGGCACAGCTTCGGCACTATCTAAACCACCTTCTGTATCAGCTACTTTAATTGTGATATCTTTACCTACAAAATCAAATTCCTTTTCATAAGCAGGAGCATCAGTTCCATCTTCGGCTTTAGTAGCTAAAAAGTTAGCTGAATATCTTACAAAGTCATCTGTTCCAAAACTAATCTCTAAAGAGCTAACCATTGCATTAGCAATATTTAAGTTTTGAATCCCACCGTCTTTAGCAAATAAAGTTAGTGAGTCGTGTTCTATTGAGTTAGAGTTTAATGTCATTTCGTGAGAATAAACATTATCTCCTGTTCCAATTTCAGTAGATACAACTGAACCAAAAATGTTATAAAGCACATAGCCTACAACATCTACTTGTAAAACTCCTTCTAAAGAACCTTCTACAAATTTTCTAGTTAGCCTTTGATTATCGCTATCAAATAAATTCCCGTGAGAATTGTCATCAACAGCAACCTCAGCTCTCTCTGTTATATTAGCAGAAACATTTTTAATCCATTTTTCTGCCACTGTTTGAGCGGTGCCTCTTGTTTCTTCTAAAGCAACGCCCAATTCTATTTGTCTTCCAATGATTTCCATATTTTTTAAAATTAATTATTTGTTAATGTTTTTATTATTATATTAAATTCCCCATAAGCTATTAAACCTTGTTCCTCTGTGCTTGTTTCCCAGTCGCCACTTTCTACTTTTAACCAAACTCTATGCCCGTCTATACTATTTAAATCCCAACCGCTATCAAATGCTGATAATACACTATCTACTAAATTAGGCATTACATCATTATATAATTCATTTAAATTTGAATTAGCAGCTGAACAAATAAGATATAGTTTAAAATCATATTCTTTAATGTTCTCGCTATTAGTTTCAAACTCGTTTCCTACTCTTACAGGGAAGAAAACTGCTGCAGGGTAGCCATTAAACTCACTTGTAGGATTTGAATGAACCTCTGCTATTTTATCTATTCCATTTAGTATTGTTTCTATTTTGCTTATAATTGTTGAATACATATTTTTATTTTGCTAAATCTTTTACGATATTTAATAACATTTTATCCGCTAATTTCCTTACTGCTTTTTCGTTCTTATCAAAGGCATAATTTAACCAAGGTCTGCTTTTTACTCCTGTTCTACTATTTATCTCCCCTTCCCTTCTACCGTGAACATATTTTGCGTATGGAGCTATTCTTTCATCTGGTCCTATAACTAAACTGAACTTTTTAATCTTTGTTCCTGCTTGGTGGCTATCTCTTAATGCTCCTGTATCTACTGGAGCTCCACCTCCACTTCCGCCAACATTCCAAGGATTTCTAACAATAGTTCTTGTATATTCTGCTTTTGCTCTTACAAAGAAAATCTTTAACTGATTAATCGTATTTCTAGGATTTCTGTCTATCGCCCTTTTAAAACTCTCAGCTCCTTTTATTTTAATGTTAAATTGATTTTTTGCCATATTAACTATCGTTTCTTTCTATAAATATTTCTAAATGTTTATGCTTGCCTCCATAATTTCTTTTATTAATTGAACTTACTGAATAAGTGTGTCCATCACTATCTTCTAAATCATCTCCTGCTTTTATATCTACATTTACATCACACCATAGCGTAAAGGTATTAGTAAAAGATTTTCCTATTCTCTCTATAAGCTCAGCACTAGGCTGTTGTAAATGTCCGACAAAATTTCCTACCTCTACTCTTACTGATTTCCCATTAACATAGCCTCCTTGTCTGTAATTTGTAAATGTAGTTTTAAAATAATTATCAATCATATCTTTATAAATAATATCTCTTATAATTTTCTAATATCTTTTCAATTTTCTTAAAATCTTTTAATTCACTATCTGTTGAAAATGTAACTGAATACTCACCAATTCTCTCTGATTTAATACCACCTAAACTTCCACCTTGTCCTGTATTATATACACTGGTTGCTAAAAATGTTGCTACATAAATTATGTCATCAGGTGCTTCCTCACTATAACCCCATTTAGCAGTAATTTTCTGGTTTTGTATTCCTTCTCCAAATATACCGTTTCTATACCATACAGAAGTTATTGGTAATCCTTTAGAATTGTGATTATTCGGTAGTAATTTATAATCACTCTCACTTAATTCACTAAAACTATCTCCATATACATCATTTCCTACTTCTACTTTAGTTATCTCAATACAGTCATCTATTAATAACTTTCTAGTATTATCACCATTAAAATATCTCACACTTGCTTCGCTATCAGATGCAAAATCTCTTTCTGTATAGTTATCAATATATTTTTCTACACCATCAATAATACTATCAATATCTTCTGTTATAGTTTTACCTGTAAAATTTTCTACTTTAGATTTATTTGTATATTTAGGCATATTATTTAGTTATAAGTTCGTTAGTTTTTAATTGTGTATCTCTAAACTCACTAACTAGCTTATATTTCTTATTATCTAGCTTTTTATTAGTTCTTATCTTTATTCCATTTTTTCTACTTATGTAGGTATATTTATATATCATATTAAGTTCTTATTCGGAGGCTAGTAAGCCTAGCCCCCTATATAAATCCTTAATCAGTTTAAGATGCAGCTGTTGTCAGTTTAGTAACGGCACTTGGGATAACTACGATAAAACCAAATCTTTCTGTCCAGCGAATTGCTTCACGGTCAGTAGTAATTAAGTTAATATCAGCGTTATCAGCAACATTTCTAACCGTTCCAGCGTCAAATCTTTTAGCTTGAATTCCACCTTTATATCCTAAGATAGTAGCTTTCTTCAAATCTCCAAATAGAACAAATGAAGTTTCTGCTGCACTATCTCCTTTAGCAGGCATAGCTTCTACTAATACTACTGGGTATCCCCAAATTGTAGCAGGTCCAGACTGGCTAGGTGCTTGGTAAATGTATTGTCCATCAGTAGCTTTAAGTTTTCTTACATAGCTCATAATAGTTCTATGTAAATAATACTTAGCATTTCCTAAAGCTCCTTGAGGAGTAGCGTCTACCATATCAATTAAATCTTCAGCGCCTACATCACTAAAATCAGTTCCAGTTATTTCAACTTCATTTACATCTGAATTCTCTAATAAACCAGTAAATGAACCGTATGTAGCTGTTCCATCACCATTAAAGAATGCTTCGTCTTCTGCTTCTGCTAAACCTTCGGCAACTCTTGAAGCTACAAAACTGAATAAATCAATTTCTTCATCTTCAAGTAATTCGCTAGTTAGAGTAGCAATAGCTCCCATTTTCTTTAATGTTAACTCGTCTTGACCTAAAACAGGTTGTGTTGATTTAATCTTAGCTCCTTCATCTACCCAGTAAACAGAAACATCAGTAGTTAGACTATTAGCTTTATAACTTCCTTTTGAAAGTTGTAAAGTCATTGACTCTCTACGAGCTACACCATAATCAGTCATTAAGTGTCTGATTTCAGCACTTAATTCACTATCAATAGTATAACCAGCACTTGGAGAACTTTCACTAGTAGTCATTTCCTTTAAAGTAGCTGTATCGTTATTTACAATAGCTGATAAAAGACCTTTGATTTTAGTGTTTAGATTTTTTCTTTTCTCATTTTTTTGAATATCTTGATTATAAACACCAACTTTCTTTTCCATTTGTCTTTTAATTTCTGCTACTTGTTTCTTTAAAGCGTCTACTGTTTTCTCTTCTAGGTTTTCAGCAGCCTTACTAATCATTTTTTCCATTTTACCTACAACTTCATCTTCTTCGTCATCTTCTTTTTCTTCTTCCTCTGCTTTTAACTCTAGAGCTTTTTTATAATCATCTTTCATTAATTCTTTTTCTTCTTCTCCTAACTCTTCAAACTTTGATTTAAGTTCTTTTTTAGTATCTTCTGATATAACACCAGCTTTTAGAATACTTTTTAAATACTTATAAAATTCCATATAATTCTTCTTAATTTTCTTTATCTTTAAGTTTTAGTAGTTTTTTAATTGCTGAATTTACAAGGTAATTGTTGTCAGTCTTATTGCCTTTGTCGACCTCGCAATTTTTACTGACTTCCATTAAAGCCTTGTTTATTCTGGCAAGACTACTTGTCTTATTATTTTTATATTTTTCAATATATTTATTAATCTTTTCCTCTGCAGTTTCTTTCTTTACTACTTTCTTTTCTACTTTCTTTTCCTCTTTTTCTTCTAATAATTTTTTAGTTTTTTCTAGTTCCGCTTTTAGTTTTTCTATTTCTTCGTTTTCTTTTTGTTTAGCTTTGGTATCACTAGTTTCTTCGGTTTTACTTTTTTCCCCTCCTCCTTTACTACTGTTGCGTTTTTCGGAACTTGATTTTTCATTCTCTTTATCTTCTTTATTATCTTTGTTTGATTGTTCATATAATTTATCTACATTAATACCTGCACTCTTGGCTTTAGCTAAGGCTTGTGAATTAGCTGGAACACTTACCGCACTTATTTCAATTAATTCAGCTTCCATTATCTTACTCATATCCTTTTCATCATATTGCTTAGGTATAAAACCAACAGAGAAAGCATTTAAATATTTATTAGCATACAAATCATAAATAATCTTAGCCTTAGGGTTTTCATCTACCGCAAACTGTATCTTACCAGTCATCTTTTTGTTCTCAATTTTTAAAGTTCCTTTTTTTACCTTACCAATAACCTCTGTAGCGTCTGAATGATTATGACTGTTTAAAATAACAGGGTTCTTTTTGAAAGCTTTTAAATCAAAGCCATCTTGAATAACTATATCACCGTGTCTATCTTCCCCTTGAGTAGAGAAAATAGCCTCAATGGTATTAGTATCTTTGTCGGTATTTTTTAATTCTATATCAAATTTCTTGTATAGTGTTTTCATATTTTTATATAAATTTTAATTATTATATCTGACATCTACAATTAATTACTTCCTCTGCAGGTGCTCCTGCTTCTCTTGGATATTGTAATCCATTACTAAAAGGAGTATCTATAGGCTTTTCTTCTCCATCTACCATTGAATGAGATGACCTTGTCTGAGCATCATTTACAGAAACCCATATCTTAATCGGAATATTCATTTGCTTATAACTCTCAAAAGTTCCTTTAGTCATAACACCCCCCACCTCTGTCCTTGCTATTGTGTTAGCTCTGCTTTTGCTTATATTGCCATAAGTATCTTCAATTCTTTTTACTAATTGTCTTCTAGGTTCTTCATTAGCAACACTTTCAGCAAATTCACCTTTTAACTTCTCAAAAGTAGTGTCATTAATCTGTTTAGCAAATACATTAGCTTTTTTATCTAACCAACTAGTCATTTCACTTGTTAAGGTAAAATTAGTTTCACTTCCCATTAATTTGGCTGTGTCTTCCCCTGCTTCCCTTAAAAAACCTTCCATTAGTGGTAATAATTCTTTTACTGCTAAATTAACCTCTATATCTCTATTAAATTGCTCGTCTATCAAGTCTTTGCTCTTTTCTTCTTTAATACCTTCTAATAATCTATCTTTTTGTTTTTTAAAATATGTTCTTACTGCTCTTTTAAATATTTCTTCGTTTTTTTCTTCTTTAGATACTTTATGCTTACCATATAACTTTCTCATTGTTTTATCTCTTAAAGGGTGGTCAAAACTCTTTAAAGATTTATCTTTAGGAGTTTCTTTTTGAGGTTCTTCTCTTTCCTCATTTATATCAGTTAAATTAAAGGGTGCTAGTATTCTATCGCCATTTTCTATTTCATCTAATCCTGCCATTTCTCTTCTTTCATTAATAGTCATATAGTTATTATCTGAGCCATTAGTGATTTTACTATTAATAGTTTCAACATCTTCTTTAACATCATTCTTAAAGTGTAGCTCAAAACCATCAGGGATTAATAATTTATTTTCATTTAAAGCATTTCTTAGCTTATTAAGTAAAGGTAAAATAGTTTCTTTTAAGAAAACCTTAGCACTTTCCTCAGCGTTAGAGTATTTAATATCATCTACTGCTCCAAGTAATACTTTAGGAACTCCAGTTAAAATAACTGTATCGTTTAAAGTTAGCTTTTTACTTTCATTATAACCAAGCTCTTGTGGAGTAATAGCTGTTTTATTATAACTAGCTTTACCACCCAAAAACAATGGTCTTCCTGATTTCTTAGCGTCGCTATATTCTTTCTTATAACTTTCTTTAATCTGGTCTAGCTGAGCCTTAGTCAAATTACCATCAAAGCTCATTACACCATCAATGCTTCCACCATTTTGTAATATACTAGCTTGATATTCTGATAACTGATTATCTATATCTAAGTTCCTAGCTCCTTGTATCATTTTACTGACATTAGAAAACTGATTTTCTAAACCGTGATTATAAACCTTAATAACCTCGTGAGGTTGTAAAGGTAAAACTCCTCCTTGTTCTTTTTGATATTCATAACCCACTATCTTTTGAGTTTCTTCATTATATTTAGTTTTAACTTGTAAAGGATTTAATAAATATAGCTTTGTATTCTTGTGATTAATCTTTACCTTGCCTAGCGTTTCAGTATAATCTCTTTCTGTATCTACATAAATAAACGCAGCACCAGCTAAATCAAAATACTTTTGATACATTTCCCAAAACTCACTTCCAGATGAATACAAAGAATTAGGTTTGTTTAATAAGTCTAATACTTCGTGTTCTTCAATAATCTGCTCTCCTTTTTTTAAATACCACTCTACATCACCAACTTTTTCAGCTCTTTTATCAATAGCCTTACCAAAATAAAGGTTTTGTGTATAAGCCTTCATAAAGTCTTTACTACCCCAAGCCTTATTACTTGATTTTAGTTCTACACTTTGGTGGAGAACACCAGCAAAACTATCTTCACTTTTTTTAATTAATCTTTTAAAAATATTCATAATTTTGTTTTATATATAAAAAACCACTACTCAAACTTTGTCTGTTCAAATAGTGGTTCTTCCACTAGCGATATTTAAATGTTGCGGTAGGCAGGATTTGAACCTGCGTCCTCCTGCTTATGAAACAGGCGAGCTTCCTGACTGCTCTACTCCGCATTATCATTATACCGCTTCATTTTAAAAAAGTCAATGCTACCCTAAATTCTCACTACTCTTGCTAATAAACTCTAATCCTACTACCTGCCCACTCTTAACTTTTATTGTAATACTTATACTTCCATAACCTTGTTCTAAGTCATTTATTTTCTCTTTAATACTAGAATACCATTTTTTATCTTTATCATCTAGTTTTATAAATTGTTCTACTTTGTTAATTTTTTTAGACATAGTTTTATATTAGTTTTTTCTCTCTATCTGTTAATAAATTATAATAGTTTGCTATTAGCATTTCTTGATTAAAGTTAGAAGAGCAATCACACCAAACACTTACTAAATTAGATTTTAAGAAATTCATATTTTCAACTATATTCTCATCACTGTGTTTATTGTGAAATTTAAATATTTGATATATTGCTTCTGATATTAGATTAAAGTATGGCATATTATTAAAATCCTAAATAAGTTGACTGATAAAATGTTAGAGCTAAAGCGTCAGCTGTATCTGGACTAGCCCTAAACTTTTGTTTGACTTTTTGTTTATCTTCTAAAATAATTTTCTTACCACCTACCTGAACTTTATATTTAGTCCAAGATAATTCTATCCAACCATCACTATCTTCGTCTAAAATACCTCCCTCTTTTACCCAGTCTGACATATCCCAATACATTTCAGCCCTCCTATTAGCAAATAATTCCTCTCTGTGTGCCTTAGCCCCAAAACTAACTCCGCAATTATAAAACCCGTGCTGTTTTAACATATCGCTTACTCCTCTGCCTATTCCTGTATCATCTACAAATACGCTGTCTTGTTGTATCTTATATTTATTTATAATCTCTAAAGCCTTATCTACACTTAACATTGTATCGGTTGTGTCTAGCGTTGCTTCTACCCAAGCAAAATTTTCACTTCTAACCACAAACTTACTCTTATCTCCTCCCCCACCTATATCAACTCCTAATATAAAACCATCTACTAGCTTTTCAGGTCTTCTTCCTTTATTAATTTGCGAAGGTGTCAATAATAATCTATAACCATCTCTATCCATCTCATCTTCTGGAGGGAATTCACTTTTAAACAAAACATTATATAAAGGTTTCTTTTTAGCTTCTTCTAAAAATTCTTTCGTGTATCTACCTTCTTCTAATCCTATTTTATCATTAATAAAGGTTCTATCATAATTTTTATCGTCCCAGCTATTTTTAAAATGACTATATGGTTCGCTAGAATAAAATGGATTTCCTATCTTACAATAAAAAGCGTTCGGACCCTTACCTGCTATCATTCTAAATATAGTCGCCTCTGTTTCATCGTTTATCAAACAAGCCTCGTCCATAATAACTATATCTGCTCCCTGCCCCATAGCACTCTCTATTGATTTAGTGCTGTTGTGCTGTTGTGCTGACACTACAAATATTCCTCCACCATTTCTAAATGTTATTCTTTCTTTGCTTTCCTCTTGTCTTAACCTATCTAATCTAGTGTTTCTTTCTAATTGTCTATAAAACAACTCATAATCTCCTAAGTGGTCTATAAAATATCTCATTATAATTCTAGCCTTATCACTACTTGGAGCTATTACCGCCACCTTTTTACCTTGTAAGCAAGTTAGTATTATACAAGCTAGAGCCACTACTAGAGATTTACCATATTGTGTAGAACAACATATAACTGACCTATTAATATCTTGAAAAATAATTGAATTAAATATCCTCATCTGCCCTTCTGTTATAAGCTCATCAAATCCTTTATCATCTAAATCAAATAAAGACGCCATTGTTTTAAGTGTCTGTTTCCTTAGAGGTGTTAGTTCTCGTAGTTTCGGTTTTAGCATATTCTAATAATTTGTTAATTTTTTCTTCTTTCCTATCTAAATCCTTTTGAGTTCCTATATTTAAATTTATATCATTACCAAACTCATCTTTTTTCTTTTTCTCTAAATACTTCATAGCAATAACTGGGTCATTTAAAGAAGAAACTACCGCCTGTCTTGCCTTTAATATTGGTCTTTGCTTTAAAGAGTTTTTTCGCTCAATAAATTCAGGGTATTTCTTTTGATAATCATATAAAGACTGATGACTAATATTAGCATAGAAACAGGCTTCTTCATCACTTCCACCTATAGCAAATATCTCCTCTAGTTTTCTTAGTGTATCTTTACTCATTACAGTGGGTCTTCCTACTTTTCTTTTTACTTTTTTTGTAGCCTTTTTCTTCATATTTCACAATAGATTAATCCTTTAATTCATCTTTGTTAATGTAAAACTCTTCATAACACTTAGGACAAATAACTGACACCTTACTACTATTATCTTTTTTTTCTAAATCTGAAAATCTATCATTAAGTTCCTCTTGTTTATCTCTTATATCTTCTTTATTTACTCCTACATATCCCTGTTTCATTTCATCAGATATTCTTGCCTCTAAATCATCATCAAAATAAGTTTGTAATACCTCAGTATTTAATTCTTTAATCTCTAAAGTCAGCTCATCATCATTCCACTCACTAGCGTCGTGTATCTTATTATCTGCTATTCTAAATTCTTTAGCTTTTTGCTCTGATAAATCAGTTATAATACATTCAACATTTTCATAACCTAATTCTAATAATGCTTTATATCTAGCGTGTCCAGCTATAATTATATTATTTTTATCTAATATAATAGGGTTTGTGTATCCATAATCTTTTATAGATTTTTTTAGCATTTTTATAGTTCTATCGTTTTTTCTTGGATTTCTCCAATATGGTTTAATTAAACCTATATTGATTTTTTTAATTTTCATAATTTTACTTATTATCTTTTAATTTTTTAGCTAATTGTAATTGTTTCTTAGAATACCACGCTTTTTTGTATTCTATATTTTCAAATAACTTAGAAAATCCTGTTATATGCTTTAATCTTAATAGTTCCTCTGTTTCCATACCTAACTCATTACAAATATCTTCATCTTCCCAGCCATTATCTAGCATATTAAATACCATACTACTCATACCTGACACAGAATGCTTACCTCTTGCTCTATTATGCCTTACAGTTGACGCCATACGGTCGTTAATATCTTTTTCTAATACTACAACAGGTAATAGTCCTCCTGTTTTTTCACGAAGATCGCTGTAAGTTTTCAATATAAGGTATCTGTGAAATCCATCTATAATTATATACTTGTCTTTTTCTTTATCATAAATGGTAACGACTGGTTGAGTATATCCATCGTGGGATATAGAAGTATAAAGCAAATTCATTTCCTGTTTAGCAACAGAGTTCGGGTTATAATCATTAGCTTGAACTTTATTTATATCAACCCAAATCACATTATCTACTGGCATATCTTTTTTACTTGATAGCTCTTTGAAAATCCAATTCTTTAAATCATAAATAAAAAAATCTTTATCTTCGCTTTTATCAAACTCTTTTTTAATTAATTCCTTTATTTTTTTCATACATTTTAATATATTTATTAGTTTTATTATTTTTATGGTCTACTCCTTTCATATACTGTCGCCAACCGTGTATATCAGGGTTTCTTTCTAAATTATCTAATTTTGTAAATGAAAAATCGTTTAATAATATAGTGTTTATTTGTGTTTTATAAAATACTTCTTTGTCTGGAAATTCTTTATACTTTTCATCAAGTTGCTTAAATTTCTTTCTAAACTTTTCTTTACTTATCTCAACTCCTTGTATAGTTCTATCTTCTATTAAATGTTCTAATAAATAATTTCTATATTCTATCCAGTCCCTAAACATAAATGGTAGCTTATGAACAAAAAAATCTGATTTCCCAATTTTTCCTGCTGTATCTATTCCACCTATTCTTTTAACTAGTTTTTGATAAGTTTCACTTTCTATTTCCTGTAAATAAAATAATGAATGGACTGCTGTTTCGTGGTGTAAATTACTAACCCTCATATCTTTAACATTTATTCCATACATATACTGATAATCATATATCTTACAATAATCCCATTTATTATCGTGTATAGATTTCCAAATATCAGTATAACTCCAGTCATATAGTGGGTAAAAAGTATAATGCTCTTTTCCTTTATTTAAAGTTTTTCCATAAGTTATATGTTTATATACTGGACCAGTAGTTAAGCTGGTATGCCTAGTCGGACTTTCCTCTGCTCTTACACCTGCTAAATAACAAGTTTTTTTATCACTAAATTCTTTATTGAGTATTTTGCCAAACATCTCTTTAAATCTATCTTCTCCATATTTATTTATCTTATAAGATATTGGCTCTTTCTCTCTAATCCATTCTTTCCCTTCCTCCCAACACATTAACCAAGGTTCTTTGTTTGAAGTAGCATTAAATAATCTAATTGGTATTTGAAACCACATAGGCTCTACTTCCTCTCTATACATTTGAGTTCTTACATAATCAATTACTGTTTGCCACTCTGCTTCTTGGTCAACAAAAAGTAATTTAACTGGTAATCTGTTTTTTTCTTTAGCAACTTCTATTGCTAAATTTAGTGTCACGGTGCTGTCTTTCCCACCAGAAAATCCCACTACAATTTCTTCAAATTCATCATATAAAAATCTAATTCTATCTTTTGCGGTTTCGTATACATTTTGTTTACTAAAATATTTCATATAAGTATCCAATACATTTTTTATTAAAGTCTGTTAATATAGCTTTCTTTTTATTAGCAATAGCATATTTACCTGTATTCCCATAACCACACATAAAGTCTAGTCCTAAGTCGTATTTTATAAATAACTTTTTCAATAATTCGTCTGTATCTTTAGCTTTTAATTTATTGTCATTAGAATATAAACAAGTAGTCATTCCATTATGAACAGAAAATCCTAATTCATATTGCTTATACTCCTTTAATTCTTTAATGGTATTTTTTTGAGCTATTATATAAAACGGTAAATTTAATTCCTTTACTATCTCTAAAGTTCTATTTGCTAAATAATTATACCCCTTGCCCTTCTTTTTTGCTCTTTTATTAAACTCATTATAACCCTTTCTATATGGTAAATCTAAATATACAAACTCTGCTTTATAAAATTCTTTAGGTATATTGTCTGTTTCTACATTAAAAATAAAAGCATTTATATTATTATCTTTATAATAATCCCTAGGCTTTCCTCGTTGTTTAAAGTTTTCTATATATGGAGTTTTGGCTGCAGAATGATATGTCATATAATCTTTTTTTTATTTATTAATATAGTTCCAGTTTTTGAGTCATTATGAGTTGGACAACCCATAGTCCAATACTTATAACCATCTAAATAATAATATATATACTTCTTTCTCCAAAATCTTTGTTCTATACCATTAGCTCTTATAAACAAAACTACATTCACAAAATCTTCGTCATTTTCCCAAGTTTCCCTTAAACTATATTGGTGAGGGTTCTCAGGCATACTCTTAGCGGTTATAAAGGTTGCTCCTTTCAATAATCTGTCAGCTTTTTCTTTATTCATACTCTTAATAATTTAAATAGTTTATCGTTAGGTTTTTTATTTTTTTTGTTCTTTTTTTCATATTATAAAATATTAATTATGTCAGTTGCTTTTTCTGTTGATTGTTTATCTGCTATGCTTATTTTTGATTTTATTGCTACTAGTTCTTTTTTAAGTTCTTTCTTAGCTTCATCTTTTTCTTTCTTAGACGAAAAATGTTTATTCTCAAATTCATTTATTTTATTTTTCATAAGCTTTAATTTGTTTTGGCTTTGAACTATAGTTGATATAGCTATAAATCCTAATAAAGCTAGAAATAGTATTACAAATATCATATATTTATTTTTTATCTTTCTTATCTCCTACATTTATCTCTACTGACTCGAAACAGTCTTTCTTTAGCATTTTTCTCATCTTCCACTCACTAATTCCTTCTGCTAGATTAATTATTTCAGTTAAACTAACTTTTTGATAACCACTAATACCTAAATTAGCCATTACAAAATTATTTAAGTCTTGAACTATTTTAAAGTATTCATCATAGGCTTCAAATACTTGAGGGTGTTTTTCTCTTAAAGCCTTTCCAGCTTCACATTTAAGTCCTAGCTCATTAACTTCTTGCCATAAGTCTTTTTGTTTAGCTTGTATGTGTTTAACTTTTCCACCTTTCTTTCTCTCTACTGTCATTTCAGTTTCACCAAATCTATCTTGTGCTGTTCTTAATAATTCAGAGGCTAAATTAATTTGTTTTGTTAGCTCCTCGCTTCTCTTTCTTATTGTGTCTAAAATGTTGTCATTGATAGTCATATATTTTTACTTTTTAGATTTTTTAGATTTATTTTTAACTAATTTAGTTTTTTTAATAGGCATTCTACCTTCTAGTTCAGCATAATCTTTTTCTTCTAAACCAAAATAATCTTTTAGCATTTGCCATCTTTTATCTTCTCTATCTTTTATACTTATAATAAATTCTTTTAGTAGTTCTATTTCTTTTTCTTTAAAACTTTCTTTAATTTTGTTAATACCTTTTTCTGCTTCTAATAATAAATCAGCGGTTGATTTAAACATTTTTTCATCTTCTTTATCTAGTGCAGTCTTAATTATTAATGTTATCACCATTAAAAAACCAAAAATGTTTAGTGCTAACAAATTGCTACTATCAAAAATTAAAACCCAAGGAGTAATCATTGTTAGAATTCCTGCTATAAATAATAAAATTGTTTTCATATATTTGTTTATTAATTATTTTTTAGATTTTTTAGATTTTTTATTTTCTCCACTAGAGCCTCCTTTTTTATCATCACTATATGGACCACCAGCTCCACCTTTATCTTCTTCTTTTTTAGCTTTACCTGTTAATAATTCTTCAATTCTTTCCTCTGCTTCTTTTTTAGATTTATATTTTTCTACATCGTCAAACAAATCTCCTTGAATAGCTTTAATTTCCCAAGTGCTTTTGTTTTCATCTTCTCTTAATTCAACTAAGCTAATCTCACCTAACTTAGAAGAAAAAAAATAGTGGTATTTCCCAAAAGAAGGCTTAACACTATCATTTTCTGGTTTATTGTTTTTCCACTCAATATAACCTTGGTGGATTTTTTTTGTCTTTTTCATAGTTTTACTATTAATTATAAATTATTTAATAATTACCTTTTTCACCTGCTTTGAGGCTTTCTATTCTAGTTTTTAAGCCACTCATTACTCTTTCATAGGCTCTTAACTGGTATTTACAAGACTTCAATATAAGATATTCTTCACTTAGCTCATATTCTCTTTCAAATTCTGCCATTGATTTAAATTCTTTACTCTTTAAATCTTTCTTTTTGCTTTGAGTTTCACTTATTGAGTTAATCATTTCTACTGAAATCATTCCATAATCGTGAGCTACTTTGTAATATAAGTCTTCTAAAGAAGCTAAGTCATCATAAAACTCTTGTATTTGTTTTAATCTTTTTTCTAATTGAGTTTCTTTATTTAAGTTTTCTATTGTTTTGTCTTTTATATTACTCATATTTTTTAAGTTTTTTTTCTAAGTCTATAACTCTATCATATAATTCAATGAACTCTTTGGTGTATTTAAGATGGTTGTCATTTATGTGTCTGTGGGCATCATATATATTCTCATCATTATCTTGTGATACATCATAAATATTTCTTATATCTTCTTCTATATTTTCAATTCTTTCTGTTAATGACTCTAGTGTGTGATTATCAATGTTCATATTATTTATTGTTATATTTTTCTATTATTAATTTGTAATTAGTTATTGTGTCATATTTAACAAACTCTTTCTTTGCTTCATTTAATTCATCCAACCATTCCTTGCCTCGCTTTTCATTTATTGTGTTATGTATTCTAGGGTCGCCATTGTGATGCTGAAAGTGGCAGGATTGGCAAATAGGTATTAAATTAAGTTCATTGTATCTTAGGTTGCCAGCTCTACTCTTGGGAAAATAATGATGAAAACAGCTCATAGGATGACCACAAACTTCACACTCACTAAAAGTTCTTCTTCCCCATTCTTGTAATGCTTTATCTGCTTTTTTTCTATAATATGATTTTTTATTTGCCATACTATTTCTTTAATGCTTTTTTAATTCTATCCCAAGTTTCTTTTCTTAGTGTTCCTGTTTTACCATTTTCTAAGATTGATAAGTAGCTATACTTAATACCTGTTTTATCTTGTAAATCTTTTAAACTAAGCCCAGCCTTTTCTCTTAGCTTTTTAATATCTACTTCTTTTATTGTTATTTTATCTACTACTTTTATTTTCATATTTTTAATTAATTATTAGAAAGGAATATTCATTTCTTGTTCATCTTCTGTATATTTACTTTCTTGTTTTTCTTCTTTAGGTTTGCTGTCTAAGAATTCAAATTCTCTGACTACAACCTCTGATATATATTTTTTATTACCTTCTTTGTCATCATAGCTTCTGTTGTTTATCTCACCTACAACCAGTATTTTAGAGCCTTTAGAAGTATATTGTGCTAATACTTCTGCTTGCTTTCCCCATACAACTAGATTATGGAAGGTGGCTACTTGTTGCTTGTTGCCATTACTATCTACATAACTTTTATTTGTAGCTAGTGAGGTCGAAGCTACTTGCTTGCCATTTGGTGTTGTTTTTAAATCTATATCTTTTGATAGATTTCCAGATAGAATACATTTGTTCATATATTTATTTTAATTATAATTTTAATTCCCAAAATAATCTTGCTAATCCATTTCTCCAGCCTTTAGAAAACTCTGTATTTTCTTCTTTTACTTCTTCTTTAATTCCTAATAAGGCTAGTTTAATTTGTTCTTTGCTTAAAAATGTTTCTTTGTTGTTATCTTCTGGCATATTATTTAATGGTTAATTCACTTATTTTTTTATATAAAACTAATTTATCTTCCTTGTTTTTAATTACATAACTATCTATGTCATTGATATCTACTCCATTATCTTTTAGCCAGTCTTTCATTTTAGCGTCTTTTAATTGTTCTTCTTGTTTTGCTTTTTTATCAGCTTCTTCTTGTAAAATCTTTTGAGCTTGTCTATCTTGTTCTTCTTTAACTGCTTTTTCTTTGGCTTCTTCAATTCTTTTTTCTTCTTGTTCTTTTCTTTCTTTTTCAATCCTTTCTTTATCTTTAATTTCTAAATATTCTAATTTTATTTTGTTATAAAAATCAGCCCACTGCTTTTCATCATAATTTAAAATATCTTCATCATTTAAACTATAATTAATTTCTTCCAACTGCTTTTTTCTATCTGGTAATAACACTTTTCTATCTTCTCTAGCTTTTTCTTCATCAACTTTTTGTAATTGCTCTTTATAATCTTCAATAACTGGACTTGTAATAGCCTTTAAATCTTTCTCTAAGGCAATAATACCTCTTTGCCATTCAAGTGCCTGTTGTCTTTCTGACTTTGCTAATTTTTCAAGTTCAATTTCTTCTTTTCTTAATTCATTTTTAGCTTGCTTTACTTTATCGTAGCCTTCCTTGTCTTCTACTCCATTTATTTTTAAACCTTTGTTTGTTTCAACGAGAGTATTTAATTTACTTCTTATCTCGTTGAATACTTCTAAATTATTCATACATTTGTTGTTAGTTTATTATATTTATTAATTAATTCTTTAATCATCTTAATACCATTTAACAAGCCTATCTCAAGTTTTTCTTGTTTTACTTGGTCTGGATAAACTCTTTTTAGAATTGCGTTTTGTTTATAATTAGGGCAATAAATCATCAAGTCCCACCACTCTCTTTTGCTTATAAGTAAGTTCATTTGTATCTGCCAGTCATAATCTTTTAAAGGGTCTAAATCACCTATTAACATTTTAAAATACTTCTTATCTTCTACACATTTAATTTCTAGTCCACCAGTTTCACCAATTAGTCCATCGGGCGATACTCCTATATAATTACCTTCACTTATAAATCCTACTTGTTCTACTCTATTTCCTGTTTCCAGTTCATACACCCCCCTAGCCTGTTCTTCTAACTCATTACCTCGTTCTGTATGTTCGTTGCTAAAGTTTTCTTTTTCTTGGCTAGAGTAATATTCTGCTACTAAGTCATATATATAAGTTTGAAGTCCTTTACCATTGTTTCCTATTGCTTGGGCGTGAGAAGCTGTCATTCTATTTTTTCTTATATCAAACCACTCTTGCGTTCCTTGTTTAATTTTATCGTGTATTTTCATATTATTTAAAAGTATCTAATTTGTTTTTTAGTCTTCCAACAAAATCATTATATGCTTCTTCGTATTCAGAATTTCCTTTTCTTTTACTCAGCCACCCTATTTTTTCATCTAAATCGTCTGCTAAGTGTTTTTTAAATTCTATAATTATATTTTTCCTTTCATTTCTTCTTTCTTCTTTATTTTCTTTCCCAAATGCTACGCTATATATTGCTATTCCTTTCATTATTTCATTTTTATTTATATTTTTATAGCTTTTACATTTTGAATAATAACCAGCTAAGAAACTTTTAATATCAACATCTTCACTTATATTTTTAAAGTTCTTTGTAATATCATATAATATTTCTTTTTCTTTGTCTTGTTTATTCATACAATTAATCTTTAAGTTCTTTACTTCTTTCAGTTATCAGTTTCTCAATATCTTTACCTTTACCTTTATATTTCTCGTATGCTTTTCTTAGGTCGTCTATGTTGTCTATCTTATTAATAGCTTCAATAATTCTTTTTGTTTCTTCGTTTTTTTCTTCTTCAGGTTTCTCTGGTAAGTCTTCGCCAGCATAAATATAAAGTCCAAGACCAAACATAGCTAAGTTTTTAGTTAAACAACGCATTATAGTTTTGTTAATGTCAAACATATTTGCTGGTTCCACTGTCTTTTCTCCATATTTAGTTTTATAACTATACTGCTTATTTTTCATAGCTTTATTTGCCCCGTCCATTACAGGAAGCCACATTTCATATTTAGTATCATCAGCTTCAACTTCTGTAAATACCATATAACCAGTATTCTCATCATAAACATAAGGTAAATTATTCTCTCCAAACTTTTTAATCTTATACTTAGCTTCTGGGTAAATCTTTTTAAATTCTGCCCAAGCCCAAGCCCAACTAAGATAAGTTAAGTTTCCCTTTTTTTCTGTTTTGTTATTAGCATTTAAATTATATGCTTTTTCAAATTTTGTTAATTCTTTTTCCATATATTTGTTGTTAATTATATTTATATTATATATTAATTTAATAAATAAGTCAAGTCTTTTAAAACCCTATAAAACAAGGCTTTTAATAACCAAACATTTTACTTGGTTGAACTTCTATCTTTTCACCTTGTTTTGCTAACTCTAAACTTTTGTTCATTCTTTGTAAAATAACTCTACCATTACCAGTTTTGCCATCGTTAGTTTTTTTAAATCCTCTAATCATACTTTCTAATTGTCTTATTCTTCTGCTCTGTGTCATAGGTTCCTTTTTTGGAGTTTCTATTTGTTTATAAGTATTACTAGCTGGTCTTTCGTTTGGATTAAGTCTATAGTATTCATTTAATGGCATAATACTGTCTATTGTAGATGTATTTACAGTAATACCATTTAATTTTACAAGTTTATTAGCTTTAGTTTGTCTTAAAGCAACCTCTTGTTTTTCACTAATTTTTACTTTTTGTTTGCTCATAGTAGTGAGCATAAATAAATTTTCCATATTTTTATATATTACTAAGGTCAATAAATCTTGACTCTTCTTTATTAAAGTTTTTTAAATTATTAAACCAAGTTGCTAATCTTCTACCTACTTCAAATGTTTTTTGCGTTTCCCAGCGTTGTTTTGTTCCACTCTTATTAGGTTCAGTCCAGTAAGATATAAATTTAAGCATTTCTTGTTTTACTAATTCTTCATTACTACTACCAGAATATTTATCTAAAAACTTTTTTCTATATTCAGAGTTATCGTTATTAAAGAAATCTTTTGCTATTTGTGAGGGTGTGGGCGATTTATCGCCACTCTCTCTAGTAGTCTCTGTTGTAGTCTCTGTTGTAGTCTCTGTAATAGTTATTGGTTTTTCCTCACTCTTGTTGTTGGTTTTTCCACCATCCAGTTGTTGGTTTTTCCCACAACTAGTTATTAGTTTAATCAGTTTATTGATATCTACCTTATAATAGCTTTTAGCTGGTATTCCTTTACGCTCTATTTTAACTATTCCTAATTCTACTAACTTCTTTTTAGCGCTCTTTAACTCATATAAGCCCATTCCCAACTCTTCACTAAAATCATTATCAGTCTTGTAAAACTCCTCGTATTTCATTGTTTTAGACCAATACACTAGCTGTGATAAGAGTAATCCAGCTGTTATACTACCTGTTATTTTTGAATAAACCCTGTTATAAGCGATAGGTTTTTCATTGAACTCATCAAAAAGTTTTTTTAGTTCTTCCATATGTTTTAAGTTAATTATAATAAAAAAAGGACTTAGAACTAGGGGTAGTCAACGGCTAACAACATAACCGCCAGTAGTATTACCTACTGCCCCTAAATCTAAATCCTCATTTTTAAATTTGTTGTTAGTTCTGACTATCATATACTATTATATTATACTATTAATTTTAATTTGTCAACTAGCCCATAGATGGATTGCTTGGGCTATATTTATATCTATATTCTTTTTCTAATAATCTTCTCTGTTTTAATACATTTTTATCTGTTGGTAAATACTTTTTATTGCTATTTAACTCTGCTCTTACTCTTTTGACACTTTCTTGAGTGGGCAACTCATATAAATCTAATAACCTAACCATTAAATTACCCTTGTCATCTCTTTTAAGGTATTTACTGTAATACTCAACCCATATAGAGTTAGTTAGTTTAATATCAGAGTTTCTAGTTTCAGGATATTTAGTTAAACAATGCTCTACTTTTTGTTTTAAGTTTCTCATATTTTTGTTTATAGAATGATTTCTAAGAGTTATAATTTATTAAGATGTATATTTTATCATTATTGACATAAAAATTTAACTACGGCACTATAGAGTTAAAAATTTCAATATGTTAGTATTAAATCTATGAGTTAATTTTTAATATTATCTCATCACTACATCTATTGGAACTCCTCTAACATATTTATCGCATACCCATCTATGTTGCTTTCCTGCTTCTATCATTTTAATTGTTTGTTTAGTTGAACACTCTACATCAAAAGCGCAATCATCTGAAACTTGACTCTGCCAATAATCATTGTACATAAATAATCCTCTATCAATACTATATACTGGATAGTTTCCTTTGTTGTTTGTAGCTAGAGGTTTGTGCCTTGACTCACAATAGCTAAGTTTTACTAAATAGTCTGCCCATTCACTTCTTCCTTCTTGTCTTGCTATTTGTCTTATTTGTTCTACTACACTCATTTCTCTTTCTTCGGCTTGAGGTAGTCCCCATTGTCTAGCTTCTGGAGCTTGTAGTTTATAAGGAGTAAATTGGCTTACAATTCCCACTATTAAGATAAACCATAATAATCTTTTTAAATCTCTCTTAGCTTTTCTGCCATTATGGTATCTTTTAAGTCCTTTAGATATCTTTTTTTTAGTTTTGTTATTCATATTATCTAATTTTTAAGTTATTTAATTCATCCAGTGTTCCTTTAAATTGTGGGATTTCTTCAACTGGTTCTTCTATATCTAATTCTTTTAATAGTTCTTCTAACTCTTCTATTTTTTCAAGAGCATCTATGGCAGTTTCAGCTCTTTCTTCTTGAAAGCCAGCTTCTCTGCCATTCCACTCTCCTACGATTTTATTTAGTTGTTGTTTTAAGTTTTTCATATTATTTATTATTTAATTCACATTTTGTTATTTCTTCAATGTGTTTATCTAATATATATTTCGCATCTTCTAATTGTTTAACTGCTTTCTCCTCACTCATTCTTATAGTTCCTTTTTCAGCTAGATATAAATTAGTTTTAGAGTCCTTTAATTTTTCAATGAGATTTTTTAAAATGCTCATTTTATTAGTTTTGTTTCTTGGCATATAGTTGTTATTTAGAACCCATTAGTAAGGTGAGGCTATATCGCTAAGTGGTTGCTCTGCTTACACCCCACCTTATAAATAGGATGTTAATTTAATTCGTCGTAATCTTCCATTAAATTATCTTGTATCTCGTCGTTAATCTTTTCATCTATTAGCTCTTGCTTTTCTAATTCTATATCTCTTTTTTTTTCTTCTAGTTGTCTGTTAAATTTTCTCCAGTCTTTATCATCTCCTAGCAAGGCTACTTCGTTTTTTACTTCTGTTAATTGTAAATTGTTTTTGAAAGCTAACTGATAATAGTAAGCTGGTCTGATTTGATTTTTCATATTTTTGTTATTTAATATTATTTTCATTTTGTAGTTCTAGCTCTAGACTTACTAACTCATTTACTAAGTCCATCTCTGAACTTCCTAATTCTTTCTCTAGTGCTTTTTGTGTTTTTACAATCTTTTTTTGTAGTTGTTGTAATTTTTTTTGTTTAGTCATATTGTTGTTGTTAATTTCTTAATGTATTTATATTATATGTTAAATTAAACAAAAGGTCAAGCCCTATAAACCCCCTATTTTTATTACCTTTTATTAATGTTAATTTTTCAATTTTTCAAAAAAATAAATTTTAAAAATTTCTAAGCCAAACAAAAAAGGGAGATTTTACTCCCCCAATTTTGCCAAATATATGAAAAAACGACCACATAAATTTAACTAGCCAAGTCCTTGGACCGTTAATCTCTTGCCATCTAAATACTCTACTTTTTTTATTTGACTATAAATTTGATACATAGCTGGGTTCATTATTGCCTCTATATCCCAGCCTCCCCAAATTGCTGCGTTAATCTCTTCGTTATTAGGTAATCTCTTTAATCTTCTTGCTATATACAATGCTACTTTCATTTCATTAGCTAAATTTCTTTTAGCTGTTCTGTAATATCTATGATAACATCTTGATTTGTCGTAATCTTTTGCTCCTATACTAAAACCATTGTAGGCTTGTTTAAAATATGGAGCTGGATTAATAGCTCCTTTATAACCATTATTGTAATTTATAGTATTAAAGTTATTATTATCTAATCTCTTTAAACCAAAATGTAGATGTGGACCAGTGGTATATTTACCTGTATTACCAGTTAAACAAATCAAATCACCAGCTTTAACTATATCATCTTTTTTAACAAAATTCTTTTTATTGTGATAATAAATAGTTTTGTAGTGTTCCTTTTCATTTACTAAAGTTATTGATATACCACCATCGCCATCTCTACCAGCCCAGTAAACTTTTCCATCGTGAGAAGCATAACATTTAGTTCCTCTCTTAGCGGAAAAATCTACTCCGTTATGTCCATCTAATCCTAACTTCTGATAAAAATCTACATAATTCATACCAAAAGGTTGTGTTAACCTAACTTGTTCTAAAGGTATTCTTAAAAACATATTTTATAAATTAATAATAATAAACCACCTAAAAATAAAATGTAATATGATATAGCTATAAAAATAATTAAATCCTTTTTACTAAGACTATATTTATCGTAGCAATTATTTTTTTCTCTTTTTCAATTATTTTGTTATCAATAATTAAACTAGTCTTTATTATATTTAAATCTTCTTCTTCTTTTATTCTATTAAATTCTAGTTTGTTTGATATTATATTAACTTCTATTTCAATATAATTTCCTTTAAATTCACTGTATCCTGATAATTCAATATCTACATCATCTTCCTCTGCTTCTACACCAAATAAATCTAAGTCTTTTTCTGAGTTGTCGCTTAATTTACTAGTTAACTCAATATCTTTTTCTTCTACTGCTTTATCTTTTGAATTGATTTCAATATATTTCTCACTTGTCTTATCTACTTCACTGCTGATTTCTAAATTATTTTCCGTGTTAGCTTCTTCTTCTCCAATTAATTCAATATCTCTCTCACTTAATGTTTCAGGCTCTATACCTTCAAGCTCCATTCCTCTATTATCGCTTACTTCTTCTTTACCTGAAATCTCTATATCTTCTTCTTTTTGTATTTCTTTTTTACCTGTAATATTTATTCCTCTATCATTATTAGCATCATTTTTACTATTTAATTCAATATTTCTATCACTACTAATATATTCTTCACTACTAATCTCAATAGACTTATCTGAGTTTGTGTCTTCTTCGCTATTTATTTCAATATTACTATCGCTATCAATATCCTCTCTACCATTAATTTCTACATCTCTGTCATCTTGTGTTGTGTTTATACCGTGTAGCTCTATTCTTCTATCGCTAAACTCCCCACCGTCTACTGGTATTTCAACACCTCTCTCATCATTTTCATCAGCTTCTGTTTCCATTTCAAGATTTCTTTCATCGCTTGCTTCCTTGCTACCAGTAATATCTAAATTTTTCTCATCGCTTAAATCTTTATCACTACTTAATTCTATTAAATTCTCATCGCTAGTATCTTCTTTGCTATTAACTTCGATACTAATTTCTGAGTTAGTATCTTTTTCACTATTAACCTCTACTAAATTTTCATCAGTTGCGTCTTCGTTACCAGTAATATCTAAACTGTTTTCATCTCCTGCGTCTTCCTCAACTATAATCTCTATATCTCTATTAGTGTTAGTGTCTTTATCACCAGTAATATCTATATTTCTTTCTGATTGCTCATCTGTGTATTGGCTTTCACCTATAAGCTCAATTCCTCTATTATCATCAATATCTTCTTTACCTGACAAATCAATATTTTTCTCATCGTTTATATCTTCCTTACCTGTAAGTTTAATATTCTTATCTGAATTTAAATCTTCCTCTACATTCAATTCAACATCTCTTTCTGAGTTATCACTTTCCTTAGCATTTATCTCAACTGAGCTTTCATCACTTGCCTCATCTTTACTAGTTAGCTCCAAGTTAGTATCGCTACTTGTGTTTTCCTTGCCTAATAACTCTAAGTTTCTATCGCTATTTGTATCAAGTTTTTCTTGTCCTTCAAGCTCTAAGTTAACACTACTATTGTCTATGTCTTTACCTATTATTTCTAAATTAGTATCATTATTATTTTCTTCTTTACCAACTAATTCTAAATTAACATCTGAATTATCTCCAGCCTTACCATCTAATATTATATTACAATCATTTGAAACATTATAAGCACCTGTTAAAATAATTTGTCTTTCATAATTATTAAAATCAATAGACGACAACTCTTGAACATTTATATTATTATCAACAAGATAATCAATTATATCTTCAAAGTCGCTTGTTAGCCAGTCTTCTCCATCAACTAAAGTGTCAACTAATTTATGGAAATTAAGAATACAGACACCACCATTTTCTTCTGCTTGGTCAATCCAATTTTTAACCATTTCTTGTGTTGTCCATTTGTCTATTGAATGTCTATTAACAGAAGTGTTTGACACATAACTTAATGGCTGTATATACCCGTTAATATTAAAACCATACTTAAAATTGTGACTCAATAAACTTTCAAATATTTCATCATTAAATGCTCCGTTCGGGTAAGCATACAAATTAGAACCTAAATAATTATTTGTTTGTAAATAATTTTTTACACTATTAAAATGATTATTAAGTTGTTCTTCTGTTAAAGCTGTTAATATTCCCATTCTATGTCCACCAATACTCCAACCATTACTTGAAAAACTGTCTAACTGACTTTTAGTTATAAATCCACTTTCGCCAATATAATCTGGGTCAATAAATAATGTTCCTTTAAATCCAGCATCGTCCATTATAGCTTTAGATGGCATTAATTCTTCTTTACCATCATCAAAACATATACAAACAGCACTATTTGGAGATTTATGTATTGTATCAACTACATTAATTTTCATTGATACTCTTTCGCTTCCATCATCTTGTAAAGTGATAAAAGCCATATCAAGTCTATTCAAATCAACATTCCCTTCAAACTCTGTCCCTGCTATTGGAACGACAACCTCTATCCATTCATCATTAGGAGCATTTATTAGTCTACTTTTAAAATTAATAATAAAACTATCACTAATACTCCATAAGTCAGACGCAAATCTTAATGTTGCTTGATTAACAGCACTCCAATTTGAACACTTTACAAGAACTCTAATGTCTTTATTAACTAAATCTAATTCACTTCCAGTTAGTGTCTTATATATAGCTGACCGACTTGAACTTTGTGTTGTTATTACCAACGAGCCAATACCTTCTTTATAGTCAGTAGTTGACCAACTAAAATCGCCTACATTGTCCCAATCGTCCCAATCATTTGCTATTACTCCAGTATTTTCTTTAGCTTCTATTGTATCATCGCTACTTAACTCTAAATTAATATCTGAATTATCTGATAAATTACCTTCTATTTCTAAACCTCTTTCAGTATTACTACTATTTTTACCTGTAATTTCTAAATTAGTATCAGCATTACTATTTGCTTTAGCTGTTAACTCAATATTTCTTTCGTCGTCATCATCTGTTGATTGTGCTTGTCCTTCTAATTCAATTCCCCTTTCAGAATTACTTTCTTTTTCTCCTTCTACTTCAATGTTTCTTTCATCGTTGTCATCAGTTCCACTACTTGCTTCTGTGTAAGTGGCATAAACTGAATATCTATTACTATCCTCACTTGCATCAGTAGGGTCTGGAGGTGGGCTAGTATAACTGTTAGAATTATCTAATAACCCATCTCCTGTATTACCACTATCATAAGCTATATCCATAGCCATTTCAGCATCCAAATGTATCCAAGCATAATTCCCTCCACTTACAACTGTCGGTTTTGTAGTAAAACTTTGAGTATACCAATCAAAAGTTAAAGGACCACTGCCAGAAACTCTACCAACTGCTCCATTTATTATTATTTCATAATTAGTTGCGTCTGTTATAAAACCCTCATAACCATAATGACCTCCAAAGTCCTCTTGAATATAACAACTTATAGAGTCAACAGTTCCACCACTAGAAGGAGTTACTGTTCTAGCAAAAGCATCACTTAATCCATAAGTATAAGAACTACCAGCAGTAGTATAACCAAAAGTTGGGTCAACAACTATCGGATAAATACCTTTATCTAAAAACTCCTGTGGTATTTCAACAGTTAATATTTTTCCTTCAATTTTTAAAGAACCCCAAGTTTCGTTTCCTTCATTATCGTAAATCTTTGGTCTATAAATATGTCCAACCTTACCCACTTTATATTTTTCATTATCTCTTTTAGAACTATGATATACAGCGTATGAACCAACAACATTTTCTGGTCTTATTTCTCTTTTTGCTTCTAATAAAGTTGGTATTGGTCGTTCGTCTTTTCCTTTTTCCTTTAGCTTTGTATTCTGTTTTTTAATTGTTTCTATCAACTCAAGAGCTTCATCATCTGAAATCTCAGGCTGATAGAAAAAATCAACTTCTTTTGTTTCTAAAGTAAACTCTAAAATATTTGATTTAGGTTTTTCTTTTAAAACCACATCAAACTCAAAGCCGTCTTCTAATTCATAAAGTCTGGCATCGTGTTTTGGTTTTTTACTTACTACTTTTTCTTTCTCTTCTTTTGGACTATGCTTATAGTCATCTTTTAATCTTACAGAAACATTACATTCATTATCCCATTTTTCTATCTTAAATTGTGGTTTAAAATCTGGTTGCTTATCATCACCAACAACAACTCTTAACCTGTCATTAGAGTTATTATTTATAATCTTATCGTATGTAGTTTTATTTATCTTTTTTAACATATAAAGCTCCAGCTTATATTAGTATTATCTTTTACCCAAGTTTGAAGTTTAAAATCTCCATAATCAGCTTCTATAATAACAAAAAACTCAGCACTTTC
>Ga0102926_1000142_pt1 | contig 37313 bp, 34 predicted proteins | sample SalPonR1_A_D2_MG_FD_78173 | JGI IMG/M metagenome (GOLD analysis project Ga0102926, IMG submission 78173) | Salt pond soil microbial communities from South San Francisco under conditions of wetland restoration - Salt Pond MetaG R1_A_D2_MG | ecosystem: Environmental > Aquatic > Marine > Intertidal...
GAAGCTAAAAGAAGCGCTGAGGAAAACTATAAAAAGCATATTCAATCTGAATACAAAGAAGATTGTAGGGAGGTATAGAGAAATGAGTTTGACTGTTGTAAAAGGTTTGCAATCAGAAATATTCGTGCCTATTACACCTCCGGTTGTCTGGACGCCTGTCACAAAGCCGCTCAATGAAATGACAATCGCATTGGCTACGGCCGCCGGCGTGCACCTTAAGTCGGACAAGCGGTTCAATTTGGCTGGAGACACGAGTTACAGAGAAATTCCCGGAGATTCTGAAAGTAATAATTTGATGGTTTCGCATGGCGGATATGACAACCAGGATGTAAACAAGGACATCAATTGCATGTTCCCGTTAGACCGCTTGAATGAACTTGCCGCAAAAGGTGTAATCAAAGGTGTTGCGCCAGTGCATTTCGGTTTCATGGGCGGCGGAGGAAATGTTGAAGTTTTCACAAATGAAACAGGTCCTGCGATTGCTCAAAAATTGAAGGATGAAAATGTTGATGCTGTTGTCATGACAGCTGGCTGAGGCACTTGCCACCGCTCTGCAGTTATAGTGCAGAGAGCGATAGAGGAAGCTGGAATACCGACAATTGTAATTGCGGCACTTCCTCCTGTAGTAAGACAAGCCGGATCTCCAAGGGCTGTTGCACCGCTTGTACCGATGGGTGCGAATGCCGGTGAGCCGAACAACATAGAGATGCAGACAGCTATTTTGACAGATACTTTGGACAAGCTTGTAACAATTGAAACGCCCGGAAGAATCATGACTCTTCCCTATCAATATGTAGCTGTAGTGTAAAAATCAGCCGTCTTCCTCCTTTGGCTGGGGAGCCCTGGGAGGAAGACGGATTTTACAAAAGATAGGGGGAAACAAAAATGGATAAAGAAATGAGAAGGCTGGTGATTCGGACTTTTCATGTTGATCGGGTCCTTTTTTCAGACTCGACGGAATACCGGGATAATGTGCTCTCGATTGACAAAAATATGACGAATAAATCCGATGTCGATGAAAATTTATTCGACGAGGTTTCAATCAACATCATTGAGCCTGGAAACCACGATATGAAGGTTAATTGCATAATGGACATACTGCCAATTTCAACAAAGGTATTGGGAGTTTTGGGGGAGGGAATCACCCACACAATGACCGGAGTCTATGTGATGATAAACGGTGCGGAAAAAAATGGACGTCAGATGTCAAATTTCGGCTCTTCAGACGGCATTCTTTCTGAGCAGCTCATGATGGGCAGAGCCGGCACGCCGGGACCAAACGATATAATAATACAATTCGATGTCATCCTCAAGGAAGGGGTAGAGTTCAGTAGAAAACTGCCTTTGGCAATACATTCTTTATGCGACGGTTTTGTTCAAGAGATAAGGGGAAAGCTTAAAAAACTGGATGCGAGGCAGGCTGACGAGAAGCATGAGTTTTACGACATCATAAGAAAAGATAAAAAAAAGGTTGTTATCATCAAACAGATTGGCGGACAGGGAGCAATGCACGACAATCAGTTGTTTCCTTTCGAACCATCAGGTTTTGAAGGCGGGTTTTCAAATATAGACATGCTTAACATGCCGATGATAGTGTCCCCCAACGAATACCGTGATGGTGCCATAAGGGCCATGACATAGGAGGAAATTATGGGAATCGGACCATCTACAAAAGAAACATCCTTGCACCATTTCAGGGACCCGCTATTGGACGTGGTGGCAAAAGATTCGGATATAGATTTGCAGGGAATTTTGCTTGTGGGAACACCGCAGGGAAACAAGGAAAAAATGCTTGTTGGAACAAGGGCGGCCGCATGGGTTGAAGCTATGAGAACGGACGGAGTGATAATTTCTCTGGACGGATGGGGGAATTCTCATGTGGATTTCGCGAACACAGTTGAGCAGATTGGTAAAAGGGGAATCCCTGTTGTAGGGATGAGCTTTATAGGAACTGCTGCAACGTTTGTTGTTAAGAATGAATATATGGATACAATAGTGGATTTCAACAAATCCGAAGAAGGCATTGAAACTGAAGTAGTGGGAGAAAATACGGTGAATGAGCGAGATGCCAAAAAAGCTTTGGCCTTGTTGAAACTCAAAATGAAAAAGAGGGAGGTTTGATTAGATGCAAGTGACACGAACGATAAATGCAGTTGATTCCCATACAATGGGAGAGCCTACAAGAATCGTAACGGGCGGAATCCCGTCAATTCCCGGCAAAACAATGCCGGAAAGGAAAGCTTATCTTGAAAAAAATCTTGACCATCTGAGGACAGGAATCATGCTTGAGCCAAGGGGACACAATGACATGTTCGGCTCAATCATCACACCTCCGATTTCTGAAGAGGCTGATCTTGGAATCATATTCATGGACGGCGGAGGATATTTGAACATGTGCGGCCATGGAACCATCGGGGCAATGACGGTTGCATTGGAAACGGGAATGGTTCCAATGGTTGAACCGGTTACAAATGTTGTGCTTGAAGCGCCTGCCGGCCTTGTAAGGGGAACAGTCGCCGTCGAGAACGGAAAGGTTCAAGAAGTTTCATTCAAGAATGTTCCGTCATTCCTTTATAAAGAAGATGCTGAAATAGAAATACCTGAAATTGGAAAAGTGACTTTTGATATTGCATTCGGAGGAAGTTTTTTCGCAATCATAAGCGCAAAGAAACTTGGAATCGAAGTTAAACCCGAAAATGCCCAAAAGCTAAATGTTTTAGGAATGAAGATAAGGGACATAGTAAATTCCACTGTCAAGGTTCAGCATCCGGAACTTCCACATATAAATACAGTTGATTTGGTTGAAATTTATGACGACCCGACAAATCCTGAAGCAACATATAAAAACGTAGTGATATTCGGGCAGGGACAAGTTGACAGATCTCCATGCGGTACTGGAACATCGGCAAAACTTGCAACTCTTTATGCAAAAGGCATGTTTAAAGAGGAAGATACATTCATTTATGAAAGCATACTTGGAACTCTTTTCAAAGGCAAAGTTGTCGGCAAAACGAAAGTAGGGGAGTTTGATGCAATCATTCCCGAAATCACCGGTTCAGCCTATATTACAGGATTCAATCATTTCGTGTTTGATGATTCGGACCCTGTTAAATATGGATTTATTCTTAAATAACTTAAACTATAGGAGGAGAAGAAAATGGTACAAGCGGTTTTAGGTGTTTTGGGAGCGATGACTCTTTGGTTCGGTGCAGTATTTGTAAAAGATTTTGCGGCTCACAAAGAAGAATTGGAAAACAATTCATGGGGAATTACTTTGGGAATAGGATTTTTGGTCAACTTTTTCGACACACTGGGAATAGGGTCTTTTGCCCCTACTACTGCCTTGCTTAAATTTTTCAAGCAAACAAAGGATAGGATAATACCGGGAACGTTGAATGTTGGATGTACTGTTCCAGTTGTTCTTGAAGCATTCATATTCATAGCAGTTATCGAAGTTGAAATAATAACATTGGTGTCCATGCTTGCCTCAGCAACTGCAGGCGCTTATCTTGGAGCAGGAATCGTTGCAAAATTCGACGAGAAAAGAGTACAATTGGTTATGGGATTTGCGCTTCTTGCAACCGCTTTCCTGATGACTTCAGGTCAAATGGGATGGACTGCATCTCTTGGAACAGGCGAGGCAATCGGTCTGACAGGCGGGAAACTCATAATCGCAATCGTAGCAAACTTTATACTTGGGTCTCTCATGACCGCAGGCGTTGGACTCTATGCGCCATGCATGGCTCTCGTATACATGCTTGGAATGACTCCCAGAGTTGCTTTCCCGATAATGATGGGTTCATGCGCATTCCTTATGCCTGTAGCTTCGGTCAAGTTCATCAAAGAGGCCGCATATGACAGAAAAGCTTCAATGGCAATCACAATCGCAGGCTCTGTAGGAGTTTTCATAGCTGCTTATCTTGTCAAGTCAATGCCTATCAACATACTTACATGGCTTGTTATAGGAGTAATTCTTTATACATCGCTCACAATGCTCAGATCAGCCGCCAAGAACAAAAACGCGGAGAAAACAGCGGCATAATTTATCGCCATCCATATTATCTCTTTAATATATTTTATGAAAAAGACTCGCTCCTTGACTGGCGGGTCTTTTTCTTTTGATTTGTAAACAAATCCAGTTAAGATTATAATGAATTATAGATGTAAAAAAAAACTTGAAGGTGGATTAAATGTACTCTGATTCGTTTGTATTTTCGGTGACAGCGCTTTGCGTTGGAATAATGGGGTTTTTCTATGGCTTGACTGCCATAAAGGGAATAAAGGAACTCCAGGGACGCGTTGCAATGATGGAGGAAAAAGTAAAAGAAGTGAACAAAAAGCTTTATTACAGAGATTAAAACATTAAATGTGGAATTATGACCGGGGGCGGCATGTATGAATAAGAGGATTATGGTTATTGGTGGTATAAATGCCGACATTACAGGATTTTCAAGGGAACCTTTGGTGCATGGCGATTCGAATCCGGGGAAAATAGAAATATCCTCGGGCGGTGTTGGCCGCAACATAGGCGAGAATTTGATACGGACAGGTTTTGAAGTAGCCATTGCAACTGTATTTGCAAAGGATTCAATGGGTCTTTTTTTAATGGAGAGCTGTAAAAATATAGGTATGGATATTTCATGCAGCAAGATATGCGATGACAATGCACGCTCTTCAGTATATCTTTCGGTTGTAGATGCAGACGGAGAAATGGAAACAGCGGTGAGCGACATGGATATATTTGAAAATCTGTCAATACCAGATTTAAAACAGTCATATGAAGAAATTGAAAAAGCGGATTTTATTGTTATGGATTCAAATGTTTCTGTCGAAATAATCGAATTTGTAATGAAAAAATATAAACATAAACACATAGCATTCGATCCGGTTTCGACTTCCAAGGCGGGTAAACTTGAAGGCATAAACTGGTCTGCAGAAATTTTGAAGCCCAACAAGCTTGAAGCGGAAACTATTTCAGGAACAAGAATGGACAGTTTTGAAAAAACAATCGAGGGCTTGAGGCGGATGAACAGCTATGGAATTTGCTGGGTTTTAATGACCGATGGAGCCAATGGAGCATGGCTTTCAGGAAAGGGGCACGTATACAGATGTCCTTCCTTTGCTGGAGGAAAGAAGAATGTGAACGGAGCGGGTGATGCTTTTTTGGCAGGGGCGGTTTATGGACACATTAATGGACATTTAGAAACTGATATGCTCTATTATGGGCAGGCGGCCGCATCCATAGCCATGGAAAGCTCCAAAACGGTTAATCCTGAAATGAGTGTTCAAAATCTTGAAAAGAGGATGGAGGAACTGAGAAAATGCTTGAATGTGGAAGAAATTTGAACGACATCATGGAAATAAAGAATGAAGTGAAAGATGCCCTTGAAACCGGAATGCCGGTTGTGGCTCTGGAGTCAACCATAATAGCCCATGGAATGCCTTATCCCGAGAATGTTGAAACGGCACTTGCCGTAGAGGACATTATCCGGAAAGCCGGGGTTGTTCCGGCCACAATTGCAATAGTGGGAGGGGTATTGAAAATAGGACTTTCCGAACAGGAAATAGAATATCTTGCGACGGCAAAGAATGTTATGAAGGTAAGCAGAAGAGATTTTCCCTACGTTATGGCAATGGGAGGCGATGGAGCCACAACAGTTTCTGGAACAATGATTGCGGCTGAGCTTGCCGGCATACGTGTATTTGTAACAGGAGGCGTAGGGGGAGTCCATAGAAATGCTGAAAAGAGTTTTGACATATCAGCCGATTTGACAGAGTTGTCACGAACAGGCGTTGCGGTTGTGAGCGCCGGTGTAAAATCGATTTTGGATATTGGATTGACACTTGAGTATCTCGAGACCGAGGGGGTACCGGTAGTTACTTTTGGAACAGCTGATTTTCCGGCTTTTTACTCGAGAAAAAGCGGATTCAAGGGAAGCTGCAGTGTTTCAGAGTTTAAGGAAGCTGCTGGAATCATGAAGGCTAAATGGGATTTGGGCCTTTCAGGCGGGATGATAATAGCTTGTCCTGTTCCTGGAAAATTTGAAATTCCTTTGGAAGACATGGAAGGGACAATAGATAAAGCCTTGAAGGAAGCAGAAGTGGCAGGAATAAGAGGAAAAGATCTGACCCCATATCTTCTTTCGAAAATCAAGGACCTGACCGGAGGAAAAAGTCTTGAGACAAATCGGCATCTGGTGTTTGAAAATGCCCGAATAGGTGCCGGAATAGCATCCGCATATGCGGAGATTGAAAGAAAGTGAGGACCATATGGAAAAAGGATATGTGCATATTTATACAGGGAACGGCAAAGGGAAAACCACGGCCGCATTAGGCTTGTGCCTGCGCGGTGTTTGCGCTGGAAAGAAGGTTTTTTTCGGACAGTTTATCAAAGGAATGCCTTACAGCGAATTGAAAGCGGTGGAGTACTTGCCTGGGTTTGAAATAAAACAGTATGGAAACGATTGTTTCATTTACAAAGATCCGACCGACAAGGATGTTGAATTGGCAAAAGACGGATTAAAAGAATTGGGCAGAATAATAAAGTCAGGTGAATACGACATAGTTGTAATGGACGAGGTCAATATTGCCCTTTATTACAAACTTTTCGATGTGGAGGATGTCATTGGAATCTTGTCGGGTAGACCTCTGCAAACTGAAGTGGTTTTGACCGGCAGATATGCCCCTGATCAACTCGTGGATTTTGCCGATCTTGTCACCGAAATGAAGGAAATAAAGCATTATTATCAGCAAGGCGTCGAGGCTCGAACGGGTATCGAAAAATAATAAGTGTTTCCCGGCAACACAATAAAATGTGTTTTGAACGCCTGCGATGGAATTTGAAACGCTAACAGAATGTCTTTTGGATGTTCTGTTTTTTTATACTGAAAAGCATATGGAAATGGGTATAAGTTTGCTATAATGATATTTATAAATTTTAGTTTGGAGGAACGTCATGAAACTATACTATAAGAGCAGCAGAGGCGCCGATGGGGAATTTGCGGCTTCTCAAGCCATAATAAGGGGCATTGCGGAAGACGGAGGCCTGTTTGTGCCGAATGCTTTGCCTGAATTGAAAATGGATTTTTCGGAATTGAAATACAAGTCTTACGGCGAAACAGCCTATGAAGTAATGAGCTTGTTTTTAGATGATTTTGAGGAAGAAGAACTAAAAAATTGCATTGCAAATGCCTATGACGACAAATTTGACACCGAGGAAATAGCTCCTCTTGTAATGCTGGACGACGGAGTATCCGTTTTGGAGCTTTTTCACGGACCCACGCTGGCATTCAAAGACATGGCATTGTCAATTTTGCCAAGATTCATGCAGATGGCAAAAAAGAAAAACAACATAGAAGAGGATATTGTCATACTTACGGCAACATCGGGAGATACAGGCAAAGCGGCTCTTGAAGGTTTTGCCGGAATAGATGGTGTTGAAATAATTGTGTTTTTTCCGGAAAAGGGTGTAAGTCCCGTCCAGAAGCTGCAAATGGTCACCCAAGAGGGTGAAAACACACATGTTGCCGGAATTAGAGGCAATTTTGACGATGCCCAGACTGGCGTCAAAATGATTTTTGGAGACAAGGAGTATGCAAAAAAACTTAAATCCAAAGGATACCGCCTTTCGTCTGCCAACTCGATAAACATTGGCAGGCTTATTCCACAAACGGTATATTATTTTTATGCATATGGACAACTGCTCAAGAAGGGAATTGTTCAAAACGGCGATCTTGTCGATTTTGTTGTGCCAACGGGCAATTTTGGAAATATTTTGGCTGGATACTACGCCAAAAGAATGGGACTTCCGGTTGGACATCTCGTTTGCGCTTCAAATGAGAACAAGGTTCTTTCGGATTTTTTCGAAAGCGGAAATTATGACAAGAACAGGTTGTTGACAAAAACACAATCACCATCTATGGACATTCTGGTATCAAGTAATCTTGAACGCTTGCTTTATGAAATTTCAGGCAACAATGAAGAGCCTGTGTCGGAGTGGATGAAATCTCTCGATGAAAAGGGGTTTTATAATGTCGATGCATTTTTATCCGGATTGAAAGAGGATTTCGAGGCAGGTTGGATAAATGATTCGGATGGGCGTCGCTGCATTGCGGATGTTTACAGAAAATATGGGTATCTGATGGATACGCATACAGCTGTAGCTTATGGAGTCAATGAAAGAAGGACAAATGGGAGTAAGCGCCATTCGGTTATTCTTTCGACTGCAAGTCCGTATAAATTCCCCAAGTCTGTTCTTTCATCAATAGAAAAGAAATATGAGGATTGGGAAGAAATCGACTTGATGGAAGTAATGGAGGAGTTTGTTGAAGGTGAAATACCAACTGGAGTTAAGGATATAAGAAACAGGAAAGTGCTTCATGAACATGTATGCGGAAAGGATGGCATGAAAGAAGCTGTCGATGAATTTTTGTCAGGGAGGGATTTGAAATGATACGTGTGAGAGTTCCTGCCACAAGCGCCAACATAGGTCCGGGTTTCGATGCAATGGGCTTGGCGCTGAAGCTGTACAATGAATTCGGGTTTGAATCATTGGAAAAAGGGATTGAGATAGTCGGCTTCCAAGAAAAATACAAAAACGATGACAACCTTGTTTTAAAATCTGTCAGGCGCCTTTATGAAGCGGCGGGCAAGGAGTTAAAAGGAATAAGAATAACTGTAAAGGAAGGGATTCCTGTTTCAAGGGGATTGGGAAGCAGTGCAGCTTGCATAGTTGGAGGGCTTGTTGGAGCGAACGCCCTTTTGGGTAAACCTTTTGAAAAAGAAGAATTGATTTCTTTAGCGGTTGAAATAGAAGGCCATCCTGACAATGTTGTTCCTGCATTTGAAGGAGGCTTGACGGTTTCGTATGCCGAAAATGGAAGCGTAAGGCATGAAAAAATAAATTTTGATTATGAAAAGCTTTTGCTCTATGCGTTGATTCCAGACTTCGAGGTGTCGACCGAAAAAGCGAGAAAAGCGCTTCCTCAAACTTTTCCTTTGGAGGATGTTGTCTGCAATATTTCAAGGACTGCAATGCTTGTGGCATCGTTTGTAAACGGGAGGTTCGAAAATTTATGGGACATATTGAGCGACAGGGTGCACCAGCCGTATCGCAGCCGTTTGATAAAAGGTTTCGATTCAATAGAAGAAAAAATGCGTGAACTGGAATTTGACGGATTGTTCATAAGCGGTGCAGGGCCGACTCTTATGGGTGTCCTGTCGGAACGGGACAATGGGAAAATTGAAGCTTTGAAGGAGTTTTTGGATTCCATGGAGAACATATGGGAATTGGAACCCGTCGGAATAGACAAGAAAGGGGTTCAAATACTTTAGATTGGGAGGGGACGCGTTCATGATGGAAAATGGCAAAATATTAATAGAAAAACGCGGAATCTCAAACAAATTCAAGTACAAGATCCTTTCGGTGTATGCTTTGTACATGGTGTTTTTTGGATTTTTGATGGACAGCCCTTCGCAAATACTCAAAGGGCTTTTGGACATAATAATGAAACCGGATTTGCTGATTACGGACTATATAAGTGTCGGAGGGATGGGGGCGGCTTTTGTCAATGCCGGTTTGCTTGCGCTGGCCTTTACATTTATGATTTACATGCTCGGTGTAGATGTGAACGGATTGGCTGTAGTGGCAATTTCTCTCGCAGGAGGATTTGCCTTGTTCGGCAAGAATATTTTCAACGTGTGGTTTGTTCTTCTCGGTGTACTGCTTTACTGCAAGTATAAAAAAGAGCATTTCAAGAACCATGTCCTTATCGGAATACTCGGAACTGCAATGGCTCCAATGGTTACACAACTTATGTTCACGACAGGGCATGGAATAATGCAAAGATTTTTGATTGGTGCAGCCGCCGGAATATTGTCAGGATTCATACTGCCGCCTTTGTCATCATATCTTTTGAGGGTTCACCAGGGATACAACCTCTACAACGTGGGATTTGCCGCCGGGGTAATAGGCACGGTAATGGTTTCGATTTTCAAATCCTACGGCTTTCTGCCTGAAAGCAGGGTTATTTGGTCTACGGGAAACAATCTGATTCTCGGAATTTGGCTCGGTATAATGTTTTTTTCAATGCTGGCATTGGGATGGTGGTTGAACGGAAGGAGTTTCAAGGGCTATTTTGATATATTCCAATACTCGGGGCGTGCCGTCACAGATTTCGTAACGCTTGAAGGTTTCGGACCGACACTCATAAACATGGGGCTTTTGGGATACATGTCGATGGCGTATATTCTTTTTATAAAAGGCGATTTCAACGGGCCTACCATAGGCGGCATTTTCACGGTTGTCGGATTTGGGGCGTTCGGAAAGCATCCCAAAAATGTTTGGCCGATTTTTGCCGGAGTCTGGCTGGGGTCTGTGACGAAGGTCTGGGGTGCCAATGATCCTGCAATACAGTTGGCGGCCCTCTTCGGCACCACATTGGCTCCTATAGCGGGAGAATTCGGACCATTCATAGGAATAATCGCAGGATTCATTCATTCTTCGGTTGTGCTTAATGTTGGAGTTCTGCACGGCGGAATGAATCTCTACAACAACGGTTTTGCAGGAGGCATTGTGGCGGCGGTTATGATTCCGCTTATAGAAGCTTTCGGAAGGAGAAAAGAAAATGATTCATGAAAAGCAACGAATAGTCAAGATCATCGATGAAATGACACTGTTCTTTTTTTCGATGGGGGCAAAGGACATTTCCACCACCATAAGGATTGAAGACAATGAGACTGTAATAATGTTGGATTCGGATTTTGCCGGCGACCAGAAAAAAAATATCGAAAAACTGATTAAATGCATGAAAGTTCCAAAGCAGGAAGGAATGGAGGAGTACTACTGGAGCCTTACCGGCGAATGCAATATTGATACCGAGCTTTCAGTTGTAGGCATGATGATTGATAAGATTGAAATGGAGATAAAAGGCAATCGCATACAGATGATTCTGCACAGGGAAAAGTAGTATGCGTCGGACTAAACAGAAAGACCTTTGATGCGTTGGATTCTGACTATTTAACGTTTTAAAGGTCTTTTGATTGTTTTGAATTTCATGTTGCCTGTTTTTCGGATACAATAGATGAAAATATATGGTATTAGAGGAATTGTAAAATTTTTATAGAATAAATAATAGAATAAATAATATCGAACAAATAAAAAATCAATAAATAAATGCTGCTCGCCGGGAGGAGGATTATTTTGATGGGATTGGGAACCGATATTGTTGAAATCGAACGCATTCGCAACAATATGAACGATAAATTTCTTTGTCGGATTTTTACTGAGGAAGAAAGGAAAAGGATTGCAGGGAAAAGTTATCGCGCGGCAGGAATATTTGCAGCTAAAGAAGCTGCCTCAAAAGCGCTCGGAACAGGCATTAAAGGCTTCGGATGGCATGACATAGAGATATTGAAAAAGGAGAGCGGAAAGCCTTATGTCCGACTTCACGGAAAAGCGGAAATACTGGCAAAGGAACAGGGTATAGAGGAAATGGAGATTTCAATTTCCCATTGCAGGAATTATGCGACCGCTGTTGCATCGTTTAGATGAGGAGACTTTCATGAAACCATTATATTTGAACAAGCAAATAAAGCAGCTTGAAGAATGGACGGCTGAAAGAATAGGCATAAGTCCGCTTTTGTTGATGGAACATGCGGGCATCAAGGTAGTTGAACACATTGAAACCCTTTACCCGGGAAAGCCTGTTGCATTGATTTGCGGTCCGGGAAACAACGGAGGCGACGGATTTGTAATAGCGAGGATTCTGTTTCTAATGGGGCGGGACGTTCTGACATTGGTATTGCCTCACGAGAGCAGCCTGAAAGGGGAGGCGGGTGTCAATTTTAAAATTCTTAAAAACCTTGAGGCTCCGATCATATATTTGAATCCATCGCAACCGCTGGAGTCTGAATGGATAAAGAACAGGGTTCTGGTCGATTGCATTTTCGGGACAGGATTTTCACGACCGCTTACAGGCACATACAAACTTGTGGTGGAATGCATGAACACTAGCGGGCGGCCCATAGTTTCGGTTGACATCCCATCGGGAATAAATGGAGACACGGGAGAAGCCATGGGAGATTCGGTTTCCGCTGAATCTACAGTTGCTCTTGGAACATATAAATTGGGCCATTTTCAAAAGGACGGTTTCACAAAACGGGGAAGTCTTGTTCTATCGGATATTGGGATTCCTGAAAAAGCGCACGAGGGGTTTGAAACATACGCGTGGTTTTTTGAGGATTCGGATGTTGAAATGATATTAAAGAAAAAGAATCGAGCGGGGCATAAATACAATAGCGGCAAGGTTTTGTTTTTATCAGGATCAAGGGATATGACAGGCGCGGCTCTATTTAATGCAATGGGAGCCTTGAGGAGCGGTGCCGGCTTGGTCAAGATGATGGTTGAGGAGCCTGTTTGGAGCGCGATAGCGGGAAAAGTTCCCGAGGCGGTTGCCTTTACTTTTCCTGAACAAGTTGCCAAAAGAGGCGATTTGACTGAAAACATGCTTTCGGAAATGGAAAATTTCGATATTCTGGTTGCCGGTTCTGGTTGTGGGAAAACCCCTTTACTAAAGGATTATATTGTCAAAGCTGTTGGAATGGAAAATAAAATTATTATTTTGGATGCGGATGCATTGAATGTTTTATCCGCAGAAGTCAACCTTATTGATAAAAGGGGAGCCGGCAGCAAGGTCATAATAACTCCGCATCTGGGAGAATTTGAAAAATTGACGGGTGCAGGGAAAAGCGACGATCTTGTAGAATCGGCCAAGGCTTTTTCCAAAGAACATGAAGTATACACGGTGCTTAAGGGGCCAGTGACAATTGTTGCAGAGCCCGGTGGAGAAGCCTTTATTTGTTCAGGTGGGCACAGGGCAATGGCTACAGCGGGAAGCGGCGATGTGCTTACAGGGGTCGTAGCAGGTGTTTTGGCACAGGTTCCCAAAATTGCGGCAGGGGTATTGGAGGCTGTGGATATTCATCAAAAGGCAGGGTGCTTGGCCGCGGAAAAAATCCATGAGCGTTCAGTATTGGCTTCGGACATAGCGGATTCATTGTCTGAGGCTTTATCAAAAATAGAAAAACAAATTTAATGAGGGGGAGAAAAATGGTAAAAAGAGCCAGACCCGCATGGGCGGAAATCGATTTGGACGCATTTGAGGAGAATTTTAAAAAAATAAAGGCCTTGGTCAGGCCGGGAGCAATGGTCACGGGAGTAATAAAGGCAGATGCCTATGGTCATGGAGCAGTTGAAATAGGCAAGGTGCTTTTGGAACAGGGAGTGGATCGATTTGCAGTTGCGACGCTTTCCGAAGCAGTGCAGCTCAGAAAAGTATTTAAAGAAGTACCTATATTGATTTTGGGTTACACTCCAACATATGCCGCCGATGAAGTTATAGAAAACAACATAATACAAACCATGTATAATGCAGATGAAGCCGGAATTTTTTCTGAGCGGGCAAAAAAAATGGACAAGAAATTGAAGGTCCACATCAAAATAGATTCAGGAATGAGCCGTTTGGGTTTTCAGGCAAATTTGGATTCCGTTGAAAAAATAATAAAAATAAGTGAATTGCCAAATATTGAGATTGAGGGAATGTTCACCCACTTTGCGGTTGCCGATGAAGTAGACAAGGAATATACATACAGTCAATACGAAAAATATGAATTCATGGTAAATTCCTTAAAAGCGAGAGGGCTTGAAATCCCTGTCAAACATGTGTCGAACAGTGCGGCAATTATGGATTTGCCGGAGATGAATATGGACATGGTAAGGGCGGGAATCATATTGTATGGGCTTTACCCTTCCGACGAGGTCATAAAAGAAAGAATTGATCTTAAGCAGGTCATGTCGCTTAAAGCGGAAGTTTCGCATGTAAAAGAGCTGGAGGCGGGAAGAGGAGTAAGCTATGGTCTAAAATACGTAACTCCGGGCAAACGGAAAATCGCAACTATTCCAATAGGATATGCTGACGGTTATACAAGAATGCTTTCCGGGAAGGCCGAGGTGCTTGTAAAAGGAGTGAAAGTGCCTGTTGTTGGAAGGATATGTATGGATCAATGCCTGATTGATGTTACTGGAGCGGATGTAAAAATTGGTGATGAAGTTATTCTATTTGGAAGCGATGGGACAAATACAATATCAATTGATGAAGTCGCAAGAAAATTGGGGACAATCAATTACGAAATAACTTGCATGATAAGCAAAAGGATACCAAGGGAATATGTGAGAGGCGGCAAGACAATCAAGTCCGTGGATTACTTGGCGAGTCTGTAATGCAAAAGCGGAGAGGACAATAAAACACCCCTCCGCTTTTTTGAAGTTTGATTATATTGCTTTCAAGATATATAATGAATTGGAATAAGATTATGAGGAGCGGCATAATGCAGCCAAATAAAAAAACAAATGAGCAGTTTTCTTCTATAGCTGAAGGATACAGGTACATGAACAATATAAATTCGAAAATTTCAGAAGACGGTTTTGAAGCCGATATTATGGGATTGTTCAACTATGAGGCGGGTTTGGCGTTGGAGAGTGATGTTGAAATATGAACATAAAACGCGGTGAAATTTATTATGCCGATTTGAATCCTGTTGTGGGTTCCGAACAGGGAGGTATAAGACCTGTTTTGGTGGTTCAAAACGATATTGGAAACAGATATAGCTCGACGGTTATAGTGGCGGCAATAACATCCAGAATCAACAAGGCTAAACTGCCAACCCACATCGAAATACCTTCAGGCACTTATGGTTTGAATAAAAAATCGGTAGTTCTTTTGGAACAGATAAGGACAATTGACAGAAAGAGAATCATGGAAAGAATAGGCATGTTCAGCGATGAAATGATGGTAAAGGTCGACAAGAGCATTACAATAAGCCTTGGCATCGGGGACAGCCTGAATGATTGAGTGGAAAGATTGACAATACATATGGATTGCCTCCGGAACAATTCGGGGGTTTTCTGAATTAAGAGTAAAACCATGCATTCGCTTTTATGTATTAGGGGACTGGACTTTTTGAAGTATAATGATACTTAAACAGTCAAACCATTTATGATAGAATGGATTGACCGTAAATTGAAATGAAGGGGAGGGCTCTCAATGGATAATAAAGGCAAAAGGAAATTTGCGGTTCCGTTTATTTCCATTATTATTTTGGCAGTTATGACTTTGGGTGTTTTGGCTATATCTTATGAGCCGGGTTCGGAAAATGATCCAGTGGTGACTTTGTCCTATGTGGAGAGCCGTTTGTCGGAAATCGTATCGGATTTTCAGGAAAAGCTCGATTCAATTGAAAAAGATTCCGCAAATTCAATTCCACAGGAAGGATCTTCGAGTGATGATTCGGGTTTTGAACCCATTTTGATAAAAGCGGGAAGCAGGATTTATTTTGGAGGCAATACGCAGGTAATATTGAGAAGCGGCGCAATGAATGCAATAGCAAATACGGCGGGAAACGGATTGGCGGATTTGACCCAAGGCAAAGACCTCAAGTCAGGAGACCAGATACAAACTAACCATTTGATTCTTGTCCCCAGGAATGATGGGAGAGGGGCGAATGTATCTGTAGACTCTTGGATAATGGTAAAAGGCGAATATATTCTTAATTAGCAAGGGCTTAAAGAAACACTAAGGTGTTTGAGATTGAAGATACAGTCTCAATATCACAGGCTGTAGAAAACCTTCTAATTCAAGGCGCCGCAAAAATCCAGTGATGGGAGCGTATTGAGACATACGTGACCAAACGGGTTTTTGTAAGGCAACGCAGAAATTGGTGTTTTTCTACAGTCTGAAACACTAAGGTGTTTTAATATCATGAATGAAAGGGAATCAAATGAGAAATATCATCGAAATATTCGGGATACCGATTGACAATTTAAATATGGAAGAAGCAATGGACAGATTCAAGGAATTGTTGAAAAAAGATAGAATGTCCAGCATATATACACCGAACACCGAAATCATCATGTTGTCGGAAACAGATGAAAACTTGAAGGATGCATTGATCGACTCACAGCTGAATGTGCCTGACGGCTTCGGAATAGTACTCGCGTCCCGTATTCATGGGATTGGAATCAAAGGCAAGGTTGCAGGCATTGACATGATGGAGCAAATTCTCAAGTATTTGAACTACACAAAAAAATCGATATATATACTTGGGGCAAAGCCTGAAATTCTTGCCGGGTCAATTTCGAAAATTCAAGGAGATTATCCATGCATATCGGTCAAGGGCAGTCATCACGGGTATTTCAACAATGAACAGGAACAGGAAATCATAAAGAAAATCAATGAATTGAAACCGGATGTTCTTTTTGTGGCCCTGGGTGCACCGAGACAGGAAAAATGGATTCATGAACACAAACACCAACTCAACGCAAAAGTTGCAATGGGGATCGGCGGTTCTCTGGACGTTATGTCCGGAGCGGCTAAGCGGGCGCCGAAAGCAATGGTTGACATGGGCCTCGAATGGCTTTACAGGTTGGTCAAGGAACCTTGGCGTTTCAATCGGATGCTTGTAATTCCAAAGTTTTTGTTGAAAGTAGTGCTTACAAGGGATATTTCGAAGTAGTGCAAACGGATACCGAAACACTTTTCGATTTAAAATTGACTTTAATTTTTACAAAATAATTTAAAAATATTGAAATTAAATGTTGACATTCAACCCTTTAGTGGGTATTATCAAAATATACAGAAAATTGTGACACTAAAAACAAATTGCGATGATGGAGAGAAAGATTTTCGGATTTCAAAAGAGAGTATGCATTTTGCTGAAAGCATGCGTTATTCCGTAAATGAAATGATCACTCTTGAGCAGATGATTCGAAAGGGTTTTCGAGTAGATGATTCCGGTTGCCCCCGTTATAGGGCTATGGCTCGAGGCGGCTTGAACAGAGGCGGGAATAATTCCGTGAAATAGGGTGGTACAGCGAGAGATGCTCGCCCCTAGGATTGCTATAATCCGGGGGGCGGCTTTTTAATTGCTTGAAAATGAAAGGAGGCGATTTGATGAGTTTTATTAATGTTATGATCGCAAGCGCCAAGGAAGAGAATAAGCGCAAAAAGAAAAAATAATATGCAATCAATTTAATACTATATAGCCTATGGCTTATGCCATAGGCACTTGTTTGCAAATTAAAAAATAAGATTAGGGGGAACAGCAATGAATGAATCGTATGTTTATTTCAATGGCAAAATTGTAAAAGAGGAAGAGGCTTCAATAGGGATAAGGTCCAAGGCTTTTAACTACGGACTGGGATGTTTTGAAGGAATAAGAGCCTATTGGGACGAGGAAGAGGGTCAGCTGTATGGATTCAGGCTTTATGAGCATTATGAGCGTTTGCTTAATTCATGCAAAACACTTAGCATAAATATCGATTACACGGTGCAGGATTTGGTGGACATAACCGTCGAATTGCTTAAGAAGAACAATTTTAAATCATCGACTTATATAAGGCCTGTGGCATACAAGGGTTCCGATCAGCTTTTTCCAACGCTTATGGATGATGATAACCGGCTCCTTATGTATTGTCAGCCGCTGGGGAATTTTGCGGGCAAGGAATCTTTCAAGGTGTGCATTTCGTCGTGGAGAAGGATGACGGACAACATGATTCCTCCAAGAGTAAAACCGACGGGAGGATATATAAATTCTGCATTGGCGTCTTTGGAAGCTTTGCAAAATGGTTATGACGAAGCAATCATATTGACAGATTCAGGAAACGTTTGCGAGGGACCTGGAGAAAATCTATTCATAGTAAAAAATGGCAAGTTGATTACTCCGCCTCCGTCTGACAACATACTGGAAGGAATAACACGTGATACGGTTATGCTTTTGGCAAAAGATGAATTTGGGATTGAAGTGGAGCAAAGAAGTTTTTCAAGAGTTGAATTGTATACTGCTGATGAAGCTTTTTTCAGTGGGACGGCGATGGAGGTTACGCCTGTTGTTGAAGTAGACAATCGAGTCGTAGGAAGTGGCGAACCGGGAGAAGTATGCATGAAGATAAAAGGGAAATTCTTTGAAATTACTTGTGGCAAAGTTGAAAAATATAAAAAGTTCTGTACACCTGTTTATTAGGGAATTGCATTGGACCGATCCGAAATTTGAATTTCGGATCGGTTTTTCCTGTTTTTGGATTGAAAATCAAGGGTATAGAAAAGATGAATGAAAAATAATTTTCAGGGGAGTGAATAGATTGAAAAAATACGAATTGTCGCCAAGCAAATTGAAATTCGAAATGAAATATGACGTTTACGACTTTGAAACAACAGCTGATTTGATGCCCCTTAAAGGCATAATAGGACAGGAGAGGGCATCAAAATCATTGGATTTCGGACTCTCAATAGGTAAGCCCGGATACAATATTTACGTTTCAGGACAAAGTGGGACGGGAAGGAGCAGCTATGTAAGGCTTCTTGCCGAAAAGAAAGCCCAAGACGACCCTGTTCCAAATGATTGGGTTTATGTATATAATTTTAAGAATCCAAATTCTCCCATTGCATTGTCTGTGAAGCCGGGACTGGGCAAAGTTTTTGTCGAAGAAATGAACCAGACAATCAAAATAATCCGAAAAGAAATGGGGGGCGCTTTTGCCACAAAATCTTATGAAGACAAGAAAAATCGAATAATATTGGAATTTCAAAATAAATCGAAAGAAATGCTTAAAGAAATAAACGAGGTTTCAAAAAAATACGGGTTCGTTTTCAGCCAGACCGAACACGGATTAATCAGCATGCCTTTAAATGAAGGAAGGCCGATGACTGAGGAAGAGTATAAAAACCTGGATGAAAAAGAAGCGGAAGATTTAAAGAAGAAATCGAATGAATTGAATATTGAAACTGTTGACATTTTCAATTCCATGAAGGGAAATGAAGAGCTTCTCAGGAATAGATTGAAAGAGCTGGACGAGAAAACCGGAGAAAAAGTTGTGGCTTTCCACATGACAAATCTGGAGAGAATATTTGCAGAAAACGAAGATGTTTCATGTTATCTTGAAAAAGTTGTAAAGGATATTGTAGCCAATATTGAAAATTTTAAAAAGAACAATACATCTGAAACGACCAATCCTTTTGCGATGATGCAAATGCGTTCGATTGAAGTATTTTTTGAAAGGTACAGGATCAATCTTTTTGTCGACAACAGTGAAGTGGAGCACGCTCCTGTAATAGAGGAATCCAACCCTTCTTATTACAATCTTATGGGAAGTGTGGAATACAAAAATGAGATGGGCGTAATGAAAACTGATTTCATGCAAATAAAACCGGGGGCAATACACCAGGCCAATGGAGGATACCTTATACTCAAGGCTAAGGATTTGTTGCTTTCTCCACATTCATGGGTTGCTTTAAAGAGGGCTTTGAGCACAAAAAAAGCAGTTATAGAAAGCCTGGGCAAGGAATTGGGTTTTGTAGCGACAACAACAATAAAGCCAAAATGCATACCGATTGATTTGAAAGTGATACTCATAGGGGATCCATACACATATTATTTGTTGTATGCTTACGATGAGGAATTCAAAAAGCTTTTCAAGGTTATGGCGGATTTCGACATCGAAATGAACAGAGACAATGACAATATGCTGAAGATGGCGCGCTTCATAGCAACCCATACAGAGAAGGAAAACCTTAGACATTTTGACAGGCGTGCCGTACAAAGAGTTGTCGAATATAGCTCCAGGCTTGCTGACAACCAGAAAAAATTGAGTTCCAGATTTAACAAGATTGTCGAAATACTGTATGAGGCAGACAGTTGGGCCGAAGTGGCGGGAGCCGAAGTGGTTGGTATAGATCACATAAAAAAAGCCATTAGAGAGAAAGACTACAGAAGCAACAAGTATGAAGAAAAAGTAATGGAAATGTTTGAAGACGGCATATACCTTCTTGACGTAGAAGGTGAAAAAATCGGAGAAATCAATGGGCTGGCAATCGTTGGCATGGGCGATTACAGCTTTGGAAAGCCAAACAAAATAACGGTTGCGACTTACAAAGGAAAGTCCGGAATAATAAGCATAGACAGGGAAGTGAGGGCAACAGGGAAAATTCATGACAAGGGCGTTCTTATTCTCGATGGATATATTGGCCACAAGTACGCGCAGGAGAAGCGTCTGAGTCTTTCCGCAAGCATTGTTTTCGAACAGCTCTATTCGGGTCTTGAAGGAGACAGCGCTTCCAGCACTGAACTTTATGCGCTTTTGTCGAGTCTTGCGCAAGTTCCAATAAAGCAATGCATAGCCGTTACGGGATCGGTTAATCAGAGAGGCGAAATACAACCGATTGGAGGAGTAAACGAAAAAATTGAAGGATTTTACAAGGTTTGCAAAATGAAAGGACTTACGGGTGAGCAGGGTGTAGTGATTCCACACCAAAACGTATCGAATCTAATGTTGATGGACGAAGTTGTGCAAGCGGTCGATAAGGGGCTATTCCATATATACAGCGTTGAGACAATAGACCAGGGGATTGAAATACTTACTGGAGTTGCGGCGGGAGAGTCCGATGAAAAAGGGAAATATCAGGAAGGGACCATTCATCATCTCGTGCATAAAAGATTTATCGAACTTGCTTCCGGGGAAAAGGACGAAGAAAAAAATGAATCCGGAGAAAAGAAGGAAGATGATTGATGTAGAGACGAATTCGAAGCAAAGGGAAAAGCACCGCCGCTTAAGGCATTTAGCCTTTAAGCGACAGTGCTTTTGTTTTTATCATTCTTTTTTCAGTCAAAACTATGTCGACAGGGATATCATGCTTTTCGGGCTTGATTGAGGATACAATCTGAAAATCGAAACAAAGTCCCAGAGACAAAGCATCTTTTCTGATTTTGGGAAGAAATCTGTCGTAATATCCTCCCCCGTAACCGATGCGGTAGCCTTTAAGGTTGAAACAGGCCCCAGGGACCAGGACCAGGTCGATGTCTTCAGGTGACGCTTCCCTGAAAGCGGATGGGGAAGGCTCCAGTATCCCATAGGCTCCGGGGACGAGATCGCCCATGTTTTTGACATAAGACAGCTTAAGAGATTTGGTCTTGATGTCAGCAACAGGCACCACAAGGCGTTTGCCGCTGTCAAGTATGTTTTTTATTATGATGTTTGTGTCAACTTCGCTTCTGAAGCTTAGAAAACACATTACAGTTTTTGACGCTTCGTAAGGAGAAAGAGCTATGAGGCTTCTGCAGATTGTGCCGCTGAGCCTTTTGTTGTCGGAAGCGCACATGTTGTCCCTTTTTGATAAAATGGTTTTGCGCAAATCTTCTTTCATTGAATAACACCTCGTATAAATTAAATTTAAGTTACATTCAAGCCTATTGGATATCATTCGTGCATGATAATTATATAATATATATGTGCTATTGTGTCAATTTGTTTCTTTTACATATATAAATAACAGGCAGGAGTAGAATTCATGATAAAAATAATAAATCTCAGCAAAACCTATAACAACGGAGTGAAGGCATTGTCAGGTATCAGCCTGCATATAGAAAAGGGTGAATTTGTATTTATAGTCGGTCCGAGTGGAGCAGGGAAGTCAACATTTGTAAAAGTGCTTTTATTGGAAGAGGAACCGACGGACGGCAAGATTATAATCGCAAACCAAAACATAACAAATCTGCACAGGAGGCAAGTACCTTACCTTAGAAGGAAAATGGGCGTTGTTTTTCAGGATTTCAGGCTGTTGCCCAATAAAACTGTTTATGAAAATGTTGGATTTTCCATGGAAATTGTAGGATCCACACCCAGGGAAATACGCAGAAGGGTTCCAACTGTACTTTCAATGGTCGGTTTAAGCAAAAGAGCCAACATGTATCCGGACGAATTGTCGGGAGGCGAGATGCAGCGTGTCTCTGTGGCAAGGGCAGTAATCAACAACCCACCAATCCTTATAGCCGATGAACCAACAGGGAATTTGGATCCGGAGAATTCCTGGGAGATAATGAAGCTTTTGAACTACATAAATCGCAGAGGTACAACGGTGATTATGGCAACCCACGCAAATGACATTGTCGACACTATGAAAAAACGTGTAATAGCCCTTGAAAACGGCGGAATTGCAAGAGACGAAATTCGGGGGTGTTACGGCTATGAAGATTAGAGCATGCTTTTATCTTATCAAGGAAGGTTTTGTAAACATACGCAGGAACAGGATGATGAGCCTTGCTTCAATAGGTTCGGTTGCTGCGGCCCTGATGATACTTGGTATGGTTTTTCTTTTGATTATCAACATGAACCACATGGTTGAAGACGTAAAGAACCAGTTCGACTCAATCCAATTGTATTTGCGCGATGATGTGGAAAACGAACAAATACTTGCCATAAAGTCCCGCCTGGAAGGCGTTGAAGGGATTCGTGAACTCGAATTCGAATCCAAGGAGACGGCGCTGGAAAAAATGAGGGAAAAATGGGGCGACCAGGCATTCTTGCTCGAGGGTCTTGAGAGCAATCCTCTTCCTAATTCCATAATTATTTACGTAAAGGACATAGCCTACAGCGATTCGATTGTGGAGGAAGTTTCAGGTATAGGAGGTATCGAGGAAGTCAAATACTATAACGACATAGTTCAGAAACTCCTTTCAATAGCGAACTTCATAAGGCTTCTTGGACTGGTTGTAATAGCAATTTTGGTTTTCCTGTCGATTTTTATAATCGGGAATACCATTAAGCTTACTGTTGCCGCACGAAAGAGGGAAATAAACATAATGAAATATGTTGGAGCTACTAACTGGTTCATAAGATGGCCCTTCTTCATTGAGGGAATGGTTTTGGGCTTGCTTGGCGCTGTTGTTTCTCTTGCAATCGTCTATTTTGGTTACACGTATATATACAATGCCGTTTCCAACCAGATATATATGCTGCTTACAACATACATCGTTCCCATGAACGCGATAATAAGAGACATGATGGTAATATTTGCGGTTCTTGGAATGGGAATAGGAGCCTTGGGCAGTATACTTTCCATGAGAAAATACTTGAAGGTATAATAGGGGGTGTTGAAATGAAGGGTAATAGAATTTTATGGTTTGTGGTTTTTGCAATGGTTTTTGCGTTTTGCATTGAGGCTTTTGCTGACAGCATAAGCGAAGACAATGAAAAACTTAAGGACGTAAACAAACAAATTGAGAGCATCCAGGCTAAGATAGATGAAAATACAGCCAAAAATAAAGGCTTGACAGAAAGCATCGGTGATTTGGACGAGTCCATTTTTTTGATTCAAGAAGCCATGAAATTGTTGGATAAGGATATTGATAGCACCATGAAAGATATCAAACAAAAGGAAGAGGAACTTTCGGAAGCCGAAAGCAACATCGAAGGAAAGACGGAAGTGATGAACTCCAGACTAAGGGTAATGTATAAAAACAAGGAAATCGGATATATTGAGGTTTTGCTTGATTCCGAGGATTTCAGCGATTTGATTACCCGTCTTGACATGGTAAAAAAAATATACACACACGATGTCAATTTATTGAAATACATGGAAGAGCAAAAAGAACTTATTTTTGTAAGGAAGCAGGAACTTGAAGCAAACAGATTGAGGCTGGTGAATTCCAAAAATGAAAAGAATGCCAAATCACAAAGTCTTGAGGTAAACAGGGGCATGCTTGAAAGAGACAAGGAAGCATTGGTTAAAAATACTGCAGAGCTTGAAAAAGCTGAAGACGAATTGATCGATTTGGCAAAAAAAATTGAAGAGGAAATAAGAAGGAAACAATCGGATGCCGCTTATATTGGTGGAATCATGACATGGCCGTCCCCAGGATATACGAGCATAACTTCCGAATTTGGATATAGGATTCATCCAATACTCAAGACAAGGAAGCTTCATACGGGAATTGACATAGGCGTGCCGGCAAACTCGACAATTGTTGCGGCTCAAAGCGGAATAGTGATTGCGGCAGGATACAATGGGGGCTATGGAAAGATTGTAATGATTGACCATGGAGGTGGAATAGTCACACTTTATGCTCACAACAATACATTGCTTGTGGGCGAAGGAGACAAAGTTGAGAAGGGACAAGCAATTTCAAAATCGGGAAGCACAGGATTGTCCACAGGGCCTCATCTCCATTTTGAGGTCAGGGAAAACGGCAAATATGTCAATCCGATTCCTTGGGTTAAAGGGAACTGATTGAAAGGATGCATAGATGAAAAAAACGAAATTGATTTTTATTATTTTCATAACAGCTGCAATTTCTGTTTTGGGGACCATCTCATTGGATAATTTACTTGGAGTAAGATTCGGCACCCGTGTCGTTTTGCCTGCGGAAGATTTGCAGGCCTACAGAGAGACCCAAGAAAGGTATTCCAAATTGGAATACATAATGGATATGGCGGAAATGGAATTTTTCAAAGACATTGACAGGCAATCATTGCTTGAAGGTGCATATAAGGGTGTTTTGGAAGCGCTTGATGATCCATATTCAATATATTATACATCCGAAGATTATGAATATATAAAAGAAATAAACACAGGCAGCTACGGAGGCATAGGAGTCGTTGTGACGCCTGGAAAAGACGGAAGGATAATGGTCATATCTCCAATAGAGGACACTCCTGGCGAGCGTTCCGGTATTTTGCCCGGAGACGGTATTGTTTCAGTAGACGGAGTTGCTGTTTTTGCAGATGAAATAGACAATGCCGTAGGTAGAATAAAAGGAGAACCCGGAGAAAAAGTAATCCTTGAGATAGAGCGGGAAGGATATGAAGACTTGCTCACGATCGAAATAATAAGGGAAGAAATTGTTTTGAAGGTTGCCAAGTCCAAAATTATGGATGGAAACATAGGCTACCTGAGGCTTACAATGTTCGATTCAAAATCATATTCGGAATTCAAGGAGAATCTGGACGACCTCGAAAGGCAAGGTGTGGAAGGGTTGATACTCGACCTCAGGAACAACCCCGGAGGAGAAGTGGATGAATGCATAAAAATTGCCGATGAAATCTTGGGCGAGCAAACTATAGTTGAAATTGATTACGGAGATGGGAAAGTCGAAGTCGAGACATCCGATGAAAAAAACAAATTGAGTATTCCACTGGTGGTACTTGCAAATGAAAACAGTGCGAGCTCGTCGGAGATATTGATTGGGGCTGTTCAAGACACCGAATCTGGAACAATAGTGGGACAAAAAACTTTCGGAAAAGGTTTGGTGCAGGTGCTTAGTCCTCTCAATGACGGCTCGGCTGTGAAACTCACGATTGCCACATACAAGACTCCAAACGGACGAAACATACATGAAACAGGCATTGAGCCTGACATAGTTGTGCCGCTGCCGGAGGAATTGTCTTATGACGATGAAGGAAATGCGATAGATGTTCAACTTGAAAAAGCGCTTGAAATAATGCGTAGAGAAGTCGAATAAAAGAAAACCCCTTAGCTTAATGGGGAAGTCATGCCCGGTTTTATGCCGGGCATTTAATCGGAGTGTGGAGGTTTGAATTTGTGTTTGATTTGTATGGAATATTGAAATTGACAGTTTCGTCTCTGGCGGACGTGTTCATGGAACCGATTTTTTTAATGGTGATACTGGTTGTGTATTTTCAATACAGAAAACTTGAGAGGATTGAAACATCTCTTTATGGCAAAGCAGTTACCCCCATCAAGAGAAAAACAGCTTACTCTGTTGTTTTTGGAATTGCAGGAGGTTATTTGGGTACCGCTTTGATGACTGTCTTGGGAATAACAATATCCATAGGCGATTTTTCATATGTGCTCCCATTGGCCATTTTCCTGATGATGGTTAGATCCCGATACATCTGTTTTTCATATGCAGGAGGAATAATTTCCATATTGAGTTTGTTGACAGGTTGGCCGGACATCAATGTTTCAAGCATGATGGCAGTAGTGGCTGTTTTGCATATGATAGAAAGCATATTGATATATATAGACGGACATAGTTTTTCAACGCCTATTATTACTAGAACAGAAAGCAATGATATTTGTGGAGGATTCTATCTGCAAAAGTTTTGGCCTATTCCAATGATCGTAATTGTAGCTGTTCTGGGAAGGGATATTCCAATAAATACAGGGTCGCTGCCTACTTGGTGGCCTGCATTCATTCCTTATGGGCAGAGTATTCAAACCGTAACTCTTAAGCTTACGGGATTGGTTGCTATTTTAGGTTATGGAGATATGACGCTTTCGAGAATGCCCAGGGAAAAGACTAGAATAGCAGCAGGACGATTGGCTCTTTATAGCGTTGCGCTACTGGTTCTTTCGCTCATATCCGCAAATTTATATGCTTTTAAGTTTGTGGCGGCAATTTTTGCGCCGCTTGCACATGAGGGTTTGATTCTTTACAGCCAAAGGGAGGAGAAGGCAAGAAAGTGCTTGTTTGAAGCCGGACATGCCGGAATAATGGTTCTTTCGGTCAAAAAAGAAGGGCCCGGATATAAAATGGGACTCAAGCCAGGCGACAGGATAATCAAAATAAACAATATCCCGCTATTGGAATATGAAGATCTCGAGTCAGTTCTCAATAAAAGATTGTCCGTGTTATGGATAGAAGTGATGCATCCGGGAGGAAGTGTCGATATAAAGGAATACAACAATTATGAAAGAGGAATAGAAAGTCTTGAGTGCATTTATGTTGAAAGGCATCCAAGAACAGTATACAGATTCAATGCCAAGGAAAGCAGCAGATTCAAAAGGCTTTTCGGATATTTGAAAAGACATTGACCATAATGAATATGTTATAATCAAGTTAAGGACAATCAAGGGGGATGACATGTCGAACAATAAAAAAATAAGGTATTTGAATCTTTTGCCTGTTTTGCTTATTTCATTCATAATGTACAGGATAGTAAATAATTCGGAAATACTTGTAAAGGGTGCCGATTTCATAATTTCCATGATAGCTCCGTTCATTTGGGCATTCGCTTTTGCATATCTTATAAATCCGCTAATGGTAAGAATGGAAACGGGAACCGGAATCAGGCGCGGCTTCGCGATACTTGTAATCTATACTTTGATAATAGGAATTGTAATTGTGATACTCACATTTGTTACTCCTAAAATAATGAACAGCATAGGTGAAATAATTGAAAAGATACCCGAGTATTTGGAAGCTACTGAAAATTACTTGAGAAACAAAATACAGAATTTCGGCATACTGAAAAAGTACAGTGTCGATTCCTATCTCGAGAACAACCTCAATGCCATACTTGGGCAGATAAACGGCGCATTCAATCTTGAAAATGGAACGGCATTTACAATAGCTGCCTTTTCAAAGGCTTTGAGCGTTACATCAGCCTTGCTGAGTTTTCTGATGGGACTAATAATTTCTGTATATATGTTGCTCGACAAGGAGAGTTTTATAAGAGGAACTAAAAAAATAGTATATGCGGTTTTAAATAAAAATATGGCCGATGAAGTCATGGAATTCGGGAATACCGTGAATACCATATTCGGAAGATATTTCAATGGCAAATTGCTTGATTCGATTGTCATAGGGACCATTTGTCTCGTGGGGCTTTCAATAATGAAAGTTGAGTTTGCTCTTCTTTTAAGCATAATCATCGGACTTACCAATATGATTCCATACTTCGGACCTTTCTTTGGAGCAATACCGGCGGTTCTTATAACATTGTTCAGCAGTCCTTTGAAGGCATTGTGGGTTTTAATTTTCATATTGATTCTCCAGCAATTTGACGGTCTTTATCTCGGCCCCAAAATACTTGGAGAGAAGGTCGGCTTGAAACCATTTTGGATAATTCTGGCTATCATTGTCGGAGGAAAGTTGTTTGGCGTGATGGGAATGCTTTTGGGAGCGCCTTTCGCGGCTGTCATAATAGAGTTTTTCAATCGTTTCGTAAACAAGCGCCTCGAGTCGAGGGAATTGGAAATCTAATCATTATGAAAACTTTGCGGCAGGAGGTGTCCCGATTATTGAGACATTTTCTGCCGCTTCTTTATAGGGGAGGATATGAATGAACCGATTCAAAATAGTATCAGATTATTATCCCAAGGGAGACCAGCCTAAGGCTATAAAGGGGCTTGTGGACAGCCTTTCTTTAAAAGACAAGTACAGGACTCTCCTTGGAGTTACGGGTTCCGGAAAAACATATACAATAGCCAATGTCATAGAAAAAATACAAAGGCCAACGCTTGTGATTGCGCACAACAAGACATTGGCTGCCCAGTTATGCAGCGAGTTCAAGGAATTCTTTCCGGAAAACGCGGTTGAGTTTTTTGTAAGCTATTACGACTACTATCAGCCTGAAGCCTATGTTGCCCATAGCGACACATATATCGAAAAGGATGCAGACATAAACGATGAAATAGACAAGCTGAGGCATTCCGCCACAGCTTCACTTTCAGAGAGGCGCGATGTCATAATAGTCGCCAGCGTTTCTTGCATATACGGTTTGGGCGATCCAATCGACTACAACAACATGGTCTTGTCTGTGAGGCCCGGGATGATCAAGAGCCGGGATGAAATTGTCAGGAGGCTTGTTGATATACAATATGATAGAAATGACGTAAGTTTTGAAAGAAACACATTCAGGTTAAGGGGAGATACTATAGAAATTTTTCCGGCTTCATCGGGTGAAAACGCAATAAGGATAGAGCTTTTTGGAGACGAAGTCGACAGGATAACAGAAGTAAGCGCATTGACGGGTGAAATTTTGGGGATTCGCCAACATGCAGCAATATTTCCTGCTTCCCACCATGTCACAAGCAGGGAAAAAATTGAAAAGGCAATTATAAAAATAGAAGATGAGTTGAAACATAGGCATGAATATTTCGAGAGCAGGGAAAAGTTTGTTGAGGCGCAAAGAATTCGCCAGAGAACGATGTATGACATGGAAATGCTGAGGGAAATAGGATTTTGCAACGGCATAGAGAATTATTCGAGACATCTATCGGGACGGGGTGAAGGAGAGAGGCCATATACACTAATGGATTATTTCCCGGACGACATGCTCGTTGTAGTGGATGAATCACATGTTACGCTGCCTCAGATAAGGGCAATGTATGCAGGAGACCGTTCAAGAAAGCAGAACCTTGTCGATTACGGTTTTCGTCTGCCTTCAGCTCTTGACAACAGACCTCTTGATTTTGGCGAATTCGAAAAGTTGGCAAAGCAGATTATCTGTGTAAGCGCAACGCCAGGTCCATACGAAAGAGAGAAAAGCTGCATGATAGTAGACCAGATAATAAGACCTACAGGTCTTTTGGATCCCGAAATAAACGTAAGACCGGTCGATGGTCAAATAGACGATTTGATAAGCGAAATAAACAAAAGAGCGGCAAAGAAGCAAAGATCCCTTGTGACTACGCTTACTAAGAAAATGGCTGAGAGGCTTACCGAATACCTCGCTGAAACGGGAATAAAGGTAAAATACATGCATTCTGACATAGATACACTTGAGCGAATGGAGATAATACGTGAATTGAGAATCGGTAGCTTTGATGTTCTCGTAGGCATAAACCTTTTAAGAGAGGGACTAGACCTTCCAGAGGTTACACTTGTAGCCATTCTAGATGCCGACAAAGAAGGATTCTTAAGATCCGAGACTTCACTTATACAAACCATTGGACGGGCTTCGAGGAATGTTGACGGTTCTGTCATTATGTATGCGGACAGAATTACGCGGTCGATGGAACTTGCTATCAAGGAAACTGAAAAGAGGAGGGAAATTCAGTCCAAGTACAATGAAAAGCATGGAATAACTCCAAGCACTGTAAGAAAAAATGTGCGGGATTTGATAGGAGCCACCAAAGTGGCGGACCAGGAAACTGTATTTGAAATGGAAGCCAAAATAAGCAAGGATGAGTTGGAGTCTGTAATAGAGCATTTGAAAAAGGAAATGAAATCAGCTGCCAAATCGCTTGAATTCGAGAGGGCTGCCGAAATAAGGGACCGCGTGGTTGAACTTGAAAAGAAACTGAAGAAATAGAGGGGTAGAAATGTCAAAGAATCATATAGAAATAAAAGGCGCAAAGGAACATAACCTTAAAAACATAGATGTAAAAATACCGAGGGACAAGTTGATTGTGATTACCGGCTTAAGCGGTTCGGGCAAATCTTCTCTTGCCTTTGACACAATATATGCCGAGGGGCAGAGACGGTACGTTGAGAGCCTTTCTGCGTATGCAAGGCAGTTCCTCGGTCAAATGGAGAAACCCGATGTAGAGTACATCGAGGGATTGTCTCCTGCGATATCAATAGACCAGAAGACCACATCCAGGAATCCGAGGTCTACTGTTGGTACGGTCACCGAAATCTACGATTATTTGAGGCTGCTTTATGCAAGAATAGGAATTCCGCACTGTCCTGTATGTGGAATCGAGATTTCGCAACAAACTGTCGATCAAATAGTCGACAAGATAATGTCCCTTGAGGCAGACACGCGAATACAGTTGCTTTCGCCTGTTGTAAGGGGCAAAAAGGGAGAGCACAAAAAAGAAATCGAGAAGATTAAAAAAGAAGGTTTTGTGCGCATAAGGATAGATGGAGAAATTATTGAAATTTCCGAGGAAATAGAGCTCGACAAGAATAAAAAGCATTCCATAGACATAATAATCGATCGATTGGTCATAAGAGAAGGGATTGAATCCAGACTCAGCGATTCTTTGGAAACAGCTTTGGGATTTACCGAAGGAATAGTTATAGTCAATTTGTTGAATGGCGAAGATATGACATTCAACACTAAATTTTCATGTCCCGAGCATGGACAGGGTATTGCCGAGATGGAACCGAGGATGTTCTCTTTCAACAGTCCATACGGCGCTTGCCCGAAATGCAAGGGGATCGGATACGAATTGAAAGTCGATCCGGACCTGGTGGTGCCAAATAAAAAGCTTTCAATAAAAGAAGGTGCGGTTGATCCCATTTCAACAAGCGGGGAAGGCACATACTATGTTCAAATGATAGAAAGTCTTGCAAATGACCATTCTGTTGATATGGACACGCCTTTTTACAAGCTTCCCGACAAGTTTGTGCAGGAACTCCTCTATGGAAGTGGATCCCGCAACATCGAATTCACATACGAAAGCCGTTATGGAGGATTCAGAAAATACAGAGCGCCTTTCGAGGGTATGGTAAAAAATCTCGAGAGAAGATATAAGGAAACAAATTCAGACTACATGCGAAAGAAAATAGAAGAATACATGAGCATGATAAAGTGCGACATGTGCAATGGAGACAGATTGAAAAAAGAATCGCTTTCAGTTTCTGTAGGAGGTTTTAATATTTCCGAAGTCACCCGTTTTTCTATCAAGGAGGCAGTGGATTTTTTCAAAGCATTGAAGCTTGACAAAAAGAAAGGCAAAATAGCAGAGCAGATATTGAAGGAAATCCTTGACCGGCTTGAGTTTTTGGAAAACGTGGGACTTGATTATCTAACGCTTTCAAGAGCCGCAGGCACACTCTCGGGAGGAGAATCTCAAAGGATCCGCCTGGCTACACAGATAGGCTCCGGGTTGGTGGGAGTGCTTTACATTTTGGACGAACCAAGCATAGGACTGCACCAAAAAGACAATGTGATGCTTCTAAAGACACTCAGGGATTTGACCGATATAGGAAACACACTTATTGTAGTTGAGCATGATGAAGAAACAATTAGATTCGCAGACCATGTAATAGACATAGGCCCTGGAGCGGGAGAGCATGGCGGATACATCATGGCTGAGGGGACACCGGAAGAGATAATAAATAATAGCGATTCAATAACAGGGCAATATCTCAGCGGAGTCAAAAAAATCGAAGTTCCACAAAACAGGCGCCCTGCAGACGGGAATTTCATAGAAATAAAGGGAGCGGAAGAAAACAATCTGAAAAACATTGATGTGAAATTCCCGCTGAAAGTTTTTACATGCGTAACCGGTGTTTCAGGCTCCGGGAAAAGCAGCCTCATAAACGAAATATTGTATAAGAGTGCGGCGGCCAAGATACACAGGTCTAAAAAGAAGCCAGGAAAACACGAAGGAATATCGGGACTTGAGTTTATAGACAAAGTGATAGACATTGACCAATCGCCGATAGGTAGGACGCCAAGGTCGAACCCGGCTACTTATACAGGTGTATTCGATCCTATACGTGATATATTTGCCAGCTTGCCCGACTCAAAAATGCGCGGATACAAGAAGGGCAGATTCAGCTTCAACGTAAAAGGCGGCAGATGTGAAGCATGCAAAGGTGATGGCATAATAAAGATTGAAATGCACTTCCTTCCCGATGTATACGTAGAGTGCGATGTATGCAATGGAAAGCGATACAACCGGGAAACACTGGAAATCAAATACAAAGGCAAGAACATTTCGGAAGTTCTTGACATGACAGTCGAAGAGGCCCTTCATTTTTTTGAAAACATACCAAAGATACAAAGGAAACTGAAAACGCTGAATGATGTTGGGCTTGGCTATATAAGGCTTGGGCAGCCATCGACCCAGCTTTCGGGAGGAGAGGCTCAAAGAATTAAGTTGGCGTCTGAACTGAGCAAGCGAAGCACCGGAAGAACCCTTTATATATTGGATGAACCCACTACGGGTTTGCACATGGCAGACGTCCATAAACTGATAAGTGTAATAGAACGATTGGTGAAGTCAGGGAATACGGTCATAATAATAGAACATAATTTCGACGTGATAAAATCCGCCGATTATATAATAGACCTTGGCCCTGAGGGTGGATATAGAGGTGGAAGAGTCATAGCGCGGGGAACGCCTGAAGAGATAGCCCTATGCGAGCATTCCTACACGGGACAGTATTTGCGAAAAATGTTGACGGAGAAATAAAAAGAACCCGTAAAGGGTTCGGGAGTGATTGGAATTCTATAGACGCAACGAAACAAAGTGTAAAAGAAGACTGTTTCCGCCAATAAGAACTTTTGATGTAATCAATTGCAGAAAATAAACGATTAGCAATATTAAAATGCTGGCCCCAAAGGCCTTAAGCCTCGGTAAAGGGGGCTTGTCGCTGGTCATAACCGAAATCACTCTCCTAAGTAATAATAATGTTTAGGTAATTCTAACACATAAATAGATTAATTGAAAGCAAAGCGGTGATTAATGTGGAAACATTGAAAAAAATTGTAAGTCAGGCACCCCTTGAGCCTGGCGTATACTTGATGAAAAATTCAAATGGAAGAATCATATATGTGGGAAAAGCCAAATCGCTCAAAAAGCGTCTTAAACAGTATGTGAACGGACGGCGCAATCTAGAGCCCAAGGTAAAAGCCATGATGGACCATGTAAGAGATATTGAGTACATCATAACAGACAGCGAGGTCGAGGCGCTTGTTCTTGAACTCAACTTAATAAAGGAGGAAAAGCCCCCATACAATATAATGTTGAGGGACGACAAGTCATACCCTTATATAAAGGTGACGCTGAATGAAGAATATCCCAGGGTAATAAAAACGAGAAATGTAAAAAAGGACGGAGCAAGGTATTTTGGGCCATATCCAAGCACCGGCTATGTCAATCTCATGGTCAACTTGATAAACGACAGCTTTCCAATAAAAAAGTGCGCAAAAAAGCTCGGAAAGGAAGGGTGCAGGCCGTGCTTGAATTATCATATAAACAGATGCATGGGTCCCTGCCGAAAGAATGCCGACACAGAAGGATACAATGATTTGATCAAGAGCATAATAGCCATAATTGAGGGCAAATCGGAAAATCTTCTAAAGGAATTGAAATCCAAAATGGCGGAGCACGCCGCAAAAATGGAATTTGAAAACGCCGCAAAAAAAAGGGACCAGATAAAAGCAGTGGAATATATTCATGAAAACCAAAAGGTGATTTTTGAAAAACCATTGGATCAGGATTATATCGCCATGGCAAGAGAAAAAGAAAAAGTATCTTTTATGATTTTCTATATACGGGAAGGACGATTGGTAGGCAAAGACAACTACATCATAGAAAATCTACTTGAAATAGGCGGAGGAGAGATTCTTATGATGTTCATTTCACAATATTATGCGGGATCCTCCTATATACCGAAAGAAATTCTCGCAAAGGAATTGCCCGAAGACAAACAACTGCTCGAAAAGTGGCTTTCAGACAAAAGAGGAGGTAAAACATCATTACTGTGCCCCAAACGCGGAGATAAGGCGAAGCTCCTTAAGTTGGCTGAAAAGAATGCAATTGAAATATTGATGAAACAGGCTGAGAAAGAAAAAGAAAAATCGGTTAAAAGGAAACTTATAGCCGGCAAGCTGCAAGAGGCATTGAAAATGGAAGAAAAAGTCAAGCGAATCGAATCTTACGATATTTCAAACATATCAGGAGTTTATTCAGTCGGTTCAATGGTTGTTTTCGAGGATTCAGAGCCGGCAAAACGGGCATATCGACGTTTTCGCATCAAGACAGTGGACCAAGCGGACGACTATAAAAGCATGCAGGAAATATTGTACAGGCGTTTTAAAAACGGATTAAATGAAAAAGACGCAATCGAAAAAGGGAATTTGCAGCTTGGAGGCAAGTTTTCGGATTTTCCGGACATGCTTTTGATAGACGGAGGATTGGGTCATGTGAATGCAGTGGAACAAGTTTTGGAGGCTTTCGGATTAGACATTCCGGTAGTGGGAATGAAAAAGGATTCAAAACACAAAACAGAGAGTCTGGTTTTCAAAGGCAATACAATAGAAATCAAAAATGACAGGGAGCTTTTAAAGTTCATATCGCGAATTCAGGACGAGACCCATAGATTCGCAATCGAATACCATAAAAAGCTAAGGGGGCAGGCGCTAAGCAAATCCGTTCTTGATGACATAAGGGGAGTTGGAGAAAAAAGAAAAGCTGCGCTTTTCAGAGCGTTTGGCACAATAGACGCAATCAAGGAGGCGGATATTGAAACCTTGTCGGAACTTAAAGAAATCGACCGTAGAACGGCTCAAGAAATAGTGGATTACTTCAATAAATAAGGACACTTCGGTTTTAATCATCCTAGAAGTGTCCTTGTTCTATTTCTTTTATAAGTGAAGGAATATGAACCCCCAATGTTTTGTTGCGAACTAAAATGGAACATTTTGGATTTGCAGCAGGCCGTTTCAGATTAATTTGTCTAATTTCCTTTTCTTCATTTTGAATGCTTGAGTTGCCGAACAGTATTCTGCCTCTTGCAGCTTCGAATGAAGTGGTATATGTCTGGCTTTCGATAATATGGGGCAAGTTGTTGATCTTGCGTATGGACTCATGGTAATGCGGATAGTTGAAATAATTGAGAAATTCCATTTTCAATTTATCCATCACCGATGCCATTCGACCATAAAAAGGATCAACATGGCTTTTCGCCTTATTTTTCCATACATTGTATTTAATTTCAGCCTCTTTGCGGTTTTCAGATTCATAAACCTGTTTAAGCTCCATGAGCATCCTGTAAGATTGAAAAAGCGGAGAGCTTCCAAGCCTGAAAAAGGCATGCTCGAATTTTGTGTTTTCATATGGAAGATTATTGATAAAATCGTATTGAATCTCGTTTAAGAGACTTATGTTTTTGATTTTTTTGTACCAAAGCGTTTTTCTTATTTTGCATTTGAATATTCTGTTTATGAATTTTTCAACTTGGAAGCGGTCGAGTACAAAAGTGGCATATGGGTAGCGGTTGTGAAGAAATCTGCTTTGCATATAAAACGGATCTGCAAATATGATATTCCTGAAGTCCGGATCCATTATGTCAAGGAAGGATGTATTTTTAGAATCACTTATGTCCCTGTTTATGTCAAGAAGAAGTTCGTTTTCAGGATCGCAGAAAAGAGTCAACAGTTCCCTGTTGATAAAAATTCTGTTGATGGTAAGTATTTCCGGAGTATATATTTTTCTGTTCAAATCAAGAGAATGCATGGATTCATCGAATACACGCATTACAGTTGTATGGGAAACGTCGCAATCCCTCGCTACCTGCAAAAATGATTTGCGGTAACATTCTTTTGTGATGCTGTCCTTGAAACGGTTCGTTATTCTCGAGAAACCGTCTGTGCATTCAATTGTTTCATAAAAGGTTTTTCCGCAGTACTTGCATTTGTATCGTCCATGAAGAATAAGCAAATCAACAGGATGGCCGTCTATTGAACTGTCCCTTACATATCTTTCGCGTTTTCCATGCTTTACTATGGAATCCTCACCAGCCATGCAATGGGGGCAGACAGTAGGAGAATGGTTTTTTTCAACAACAAAAAGAAAAGTGCCTTCCCTTTCTTTTTTCTCCAATACATTGAATTCATCAAGATTGAGTCGTATCATTTTTAACAGCCCCTAAAATTGAAATGAAGAAGTCATGTCATAAATACAGTATATGATATGTTATATACTTAACAAGAATTTGCAACGCTTTCAATATATTTTATCATTAACCACCATCAAAGTTCAATAGCTGTAGGGGTTAATTCCATTGTAAATACAATCTGTAGATGTTATTATTTCAATAGGGATTGTTTAATTTATAACGAATATTTGTGAAAAGTTAGACAATTTACCATTGGTTTAAGACTAAATGTGTATTTATTAATTTATTATTAGATGCATATGTGAGAAAAGGGGAGGTAAAATGGAAAAACAAGTCATGAAAGAGATTTTGAACGAAAAGAATTTTGCCGCGTTGGATCAATCAATTGAAGCCAACAAAGATCGAAAAGGTGCCTTGATGCCTATTTTGCATGAAGCGCAAAACATCTTTGGCGCGCTTCCAATCGAAGTGCAGACAATCATTTCCGAAAAGCTCGACATACCGCTTGCGGAAGTCTACGGAGTTGTTACATTTTATTCACAGTTTTCGCTTGTTCCAAAGGGTGAGTTTGTAATCGGATTGTGTTTGGGAACTGCCTGCTATGTAAAAGGTGCGCAGAATATTCTTGACCGTCTTGAAACGGAACTCGGAATCAAAGTTGGAGAAACATCAGAAGACGGAAAGTTTACGCTTGAAGCTACCAGATGTCTCGGATGCTGCGGTTTGGCTCCCGTAATGGTCATCAATGAAAAGGTTTATGGAAGATTGGAGCCGGGTCAAATTACCGGCATTTTGAAGCAATACAAATAAAGACGCCTTTACAAGGAGGAAAAAATGAAAACTTTAGCTGAATTGGCAAAGATCAGGGACGAAGCAAAAGGGAAAATTGATCTTAGAGGAAAAAAAGGGACGAGGATTGTAGTTGGCATGGCAACTTGCGGAATAGCTGCCGGTGCGAGACCTGTTCTTCTTTCATTGGTTGAAGAAGTAAAGAAAAGAAATCTCAATGACGTTGAAGTGGTGCAAACCGGATGCATAGGAGTTTGCAGACTTGAGCCGATAGTGGAAATTTATGAAGAAAATGGAGAAAAGGTTACATACGTTGAAATGACACCGGAAAAAGCCCGTAAGGTTATTGCCGACCATATCGTAAACGGTAA
>Ga0102926_1000143_pt1 | contig 36915 bp, 37 predicted proteins | sample SalPonR1_A_D2_MG_FD_78173 | JGI IMG/M metagenome (GOLD analysis project Ga0102926, IMG submission 78173) | Salt pond soil microbial communities from South San Francisco under conditions of wetland restoration - Salt Pond MetaG R1_A_D2_MG | ecosystem: Environmental > Aquatic > Marine > Intertidal...
GGTAGTGGATAAGTAAAACCTAATTTTAAGTAGGATACTGTATCGCCAAATACTTCTCTTGAATAAACATAAGAAACACCAGACGTAATGATACCAATTTTTTTATCATTCCACTCAAAACGATTCAGATGTGTTTCATTACTAAATTTCTTTAAAGCTTCCGTTCTTTTTTCTACTTTAGGGTGCATTAGTCGCGCATTTGCTGGTGCCGCAACAAACTTACTTGGATTCTTTTTATATGGCTTTGCACCAACCTCTGTTCTTTCGCCAAATTCTACTAATGATTTTGAGTGACATGTTCTAGTTGTCATTCTAAACATAACAGGCAAATTGAAGGCTTCACTGATCTCATAGGCATCCATGATAAAATCTTTACATTCTTGAGAATCACTCGGTTCAATACATGCAATTTTTGCAAACTTTGCATAATATCTATTGTCTTGTTCATTTTGTGAACTATGTGCACCTGGGTCGTCTGCTGATACTAAAACCAACCCCCCATTTACGCCAGTGTAGGCATAAGTAAATAATGGATCTGCTGCAACATTTACTCCTACATGTTTCATTGCTGCAAAACTTCTTGCCCCAGCAACTGATGCACCAATAGCTGTTTCTAGTGCTACTTTCTCGTTAGCAGCCCACTCTGCTGTAATATGCTCTTTATATGGTCCTACATTCTCTAAAATTTCTGTACTTGGCGTACCTGGATAAGCTGATGCATATGTTACGCCTGCTTCAAAAACACCTCTAGCAACGGCTTCGTTACCAGTCATTAAATGTTTCATTATAACCCCCTTTTAATTATTAGCTGCAATTACACTCCCCAGTGCAATTGAATTTAATTTTGCTTCAAATGAATCTGCTCTTGATACAAGTACTACTGGTACTTTTGCGCCCATGATGATACCTGCTGATGCTGCGCCTGCTAAATATGTTAACGTTTTCCCTATACCATTACCCACTTCAATTGTTGGCACAAGCAGTACATCAGTTTCTCCAGCAATTTTTGATTTGAATCCTTTTACTTCTGCTGCACTCTTAGAAATAGCTAAATCTAGTGCTAAAGGCCCTTCAAATATTACATCATCACCAAATTCACCTTTTTCGCAAGCTTCCTGCAATACTCTTGCTTCAACTGTGGCTTGCATTTTTTTGCTTACTTTTTCCTTCGCGGCAATACCTGCAATATTAATTTGAGAATTCCCTAAAGCCTTAACAACTCTAATAGCATTCTTTGTAATCATTTTCTTTTCTTCCAAAGTTGGTGCTATATTCATACCACCATCTGTTAAATAAATCAGTTTATGGTAAGTCTCAACATCATAAACCATTACGTGACTTAATTGATTTTCTGTTCTTAAACCATACTCTTTATTAAGTACTGCCTTTAATAGAATAGAAGTATCGATTAATCCTTTCATTAAAAAGTCCGCTTCTCCAGAATTAACTAATTTTACTGTGGTTTCAGCAATTTCTTCTAATGTAGAACAATTAACTATTCTTTCGGAATCAATGGTCACACCAATATCCTTAGCTACTTTTATAATCTTATCTTTCTCCCCAATAAGTAGTGGTTGGATTAGACCTTCATCCCTAGCTGAACAAACAGCTTTTAAAATGTTTTCATCATTAGCAGCTGCTATTGCTAAAGTCATTGGCTTTTGTTCTTTTGCCTTAGAAAACAACATTTTGAAGTCTTTTATCATTTTTACCTCCTTTATTTTAAAAAATTAAATTATTTTTTTAACTCTTACAAAAAAAATTGAATCCCTCAATATTATTTTAACACAATATTGTAAAGATTCAACTGATTTATTATAAAAACTTCAAATTTTATTTTAACGCTTCTAATTTTTTAAGCCATGCTATGACAATTTCATCATCTGGTTTTTCTTCTTTTGCTTTTAATAAATACTCTTCAGCTTTGTTTAAATCATTTGCGTTCAGATAAACAATGCCTAAGTTACATAAAAGTTCATGATTATTTGGCTTTATTTTTAATGCTTCTTCATACACTTTTTTAGCATCTTTAATCTGTCCAACTGTAAGAAAGATAATGCCTAGTTCATTTAGTGTTTCTGTATGTCCGCTATTATATTCTAAAGTTCTTTTAAAATAATCAATGGCTTTATCATACTCATTTAAATGTCTGTAGGCTAAACCAATGAAAAACAATAGGTTCCACCAATCATTATGAAACTCCTCTAAAGGTAATAAGTATTCTAAACCTTCTTGGAATCTTTCATTTAAAACCATCTGACTGCCCGTTTCAAAAGCCGCTTTATCATCAATATCTTTGATTAAATCAATGATTTTTGTTCTTTTATTATCATCTATTCCATTATTAATAGCAATTTTAAAATATTCTTTGGCTTGATTGTAATGATCATCCATTGCATAATAAAATCCTAAGAAATAATACGCGTCAGGAAAAGAAGGAAATTTCTCTGTGATATACATAAATATTTCCTTTGCCTCGATTAAAAACAATTCTTGCTTATCATCTTCAGTTTCATATCTTTCAACTAGCTCATCACATACTTTTCCATAATTATAAAGTACATTCAAATCGTCACCTAGAAACTCATAAGCAGTTCTCAAGTGAATGAGGCCTTCTAAGTACCTTTCATTTGAAGCATAATACAGGCCATTTTTTAATACCTTGTTGCCTATTGCAGGGTCAAAGGTTTCTAAAAATGCTTTATATTCTTCAACATGGCTAAACTCAGGATCTAAACCAATGATCTTTACCATTGCTTTTACCATAGAATCTATATTAATATCTAAATCCTCTTCACCTTTTACTTTGTTCACAAGATTCTTTGTTAATAATGGAATTTTGAAATTATGGTCAATAACATTTCCAGCTATTTTTATTGTTTTCCCTTCCTTCAGTTGAGTGAAAACAACATCTTTCGTTTTTTCATTAAAATACTTCGATATATTTATAAACATAGGTCCTCCTATAAAGTTTTAACTGATTTTTTATCTATAATTTTGTCACGATACAAGTCAAAGTAGCTGAGAGTATCAGTTTTTAAAATAGTCACTTTATGATGTAAAGACTTTGAAATTTCAATTTTTTCGATATATTTATGCGTTGCATTCTTACCATCACAAGCCACAGCTACCTTTCTTTTTTTAGCCTTAACAATATCAATGGATAATTTTACATCAATTGGTACAATCATAGATGTTTTTAAGGGTCTATTGACACTATTATCATTTGGATTCAATGGTATTATTTGATAGAGATTTAAATCCGGATGTGTCGCTACACCGCCTGCCCATATGGCATACCCAGTTGAACCAATAGCAGTTGATATAATAAATCCATCACCTGTAAAGTAATTGAAGGGTTTATTGTCAAAAAATATTTTTGCTTCCATTAATTTTGGTTGTAAATGCTTTATTAGAATTTCATTAAAAGCATAATGATCTGTTTTAACCCCATCTATACAAGTACTTGTGAGTTTTAACAATGGATAATCTACTTCTATATACTTTTTATTAACAATCGTATCAACAAATTGATTAATTTCTTTCGGTAAGACACTTGGTAAAAAACCCAATGTACCAGTATTAATTCCTACAAAAGGTTTCATTTTGGATTTGTATTTTCTAATGGCACTTAACATAGTACCATCACCACCAATCACTACAATTAAATCAAAATCTTTCTGAACAATTTGCAATGGTGAATCTTTGATTAGTTCAATTAACCTTTCTTTTACTTCTTGACTAGAGTCTTTATGGTTGCAATGAATAAATATTTTCATATTCCACCCCTACATATGCCTTTTAAAAAGTCTTTTTCGACGTGTCGAATTGTCTAGAATGTTAAACAAGTAGCCTCTATATACTAGTGAAAAACCAATAACCACTTGCAGTAAAATCGCTACAACAATAACAATAATAGGAAGACTCATTGTATAACTCAATGAAAATGTCAAAATGCTAACCAAATTAAATACAACTGTATAAACAAAATAGGTTCCTATAGCAAGTATAATATTCGGTACTATCCAATCAATTGGATTTTTTTTCATAAAATAAATAGAATAATTCAATGAATCTAACTCATCATATTTCTTTTGATAAAATACCTCTGGTAATGGATTAAGAACTAGTATTATTCCTAATTGTATTAGCCAAATCATAAGTCCGCCAAAGGGTAAAATACTTAGAATTGGACTAATAAATAAACCAATTCCATAATTTACTAGATATAAAACAAATAAAGTACCGAATATATTTCTAAAATATACTTTATATCCTACTTTAAAGGCATCCCAACTAAAACGCTCGTGTTTTAATATAAACTCTATAACATATAAGTAATCTGATATAACTGCACTAATACAAGCAAATATGATAATGCCCGCTAAAAAACTTAATGCACCTGCCATACTAAAAACAATCATAGGGATTAGTAAATAAGGTATACCAATTATAAATAATTCTTGTGTTTTAAAAACTGTTTTTATTGTTTTAAATAGTACTTTTTTATTTGTATAGAATAGATCCTGTAAAATATCCATCTTAATCACCTTTCTCCAAGGAAACTTCAAAATTTAGTGACCGCTCATTCAATGTGCTTTTCGAATAATCAAATAAGATTGTTGTTTCTTTTTCTTCTAATAGTTCATAGTTTGAATTAATAAATTTTTTAATATCAAACTTAAATTTCTCAAAATGAACACGTTTAATAATATATTTTGCATTCTTATCTTTAAAATGTGGTAAATACTTCTCTATTTTTTCTTCATCTTGCAAAAATTCATGACAGCTATTTCGATAACCATTGGGTTTTATTCGATAAAACAACTTATCAATTTTTTTATTCTTATTCAGTATATAATCGAACTTTAGTAATGCATCAAATACTTGAGAAGAGTCGAAGGTTTCATTATAGAAATCCAACAAAATTTTGTATCTCTTAAGTTTTGAGTGTTTATGTTCAAATAACTTCTTCTCGCACCAATACTCATAAAATGCATGATAAAAACTTGATGGACTTTTAAATTTCTTATTAACTAAATAATCTAATGCATGAGCAAAATAATTAGAGTTATAATAAATATCCAATAATTCTTCTATACCCTTTAATACAATCATCTCATCAAAATTAATAAATTTATTAAAGTAAATTTGATACGGTGGTGAATCATCATATACTAATCCATACAGCTCATGATTTTTTTCCATTTCTGAACCCTTCAAAATTTTAAGGAAACCTAATTGTAGTTTGTTAGGGTTTAGGCTATAAACATCATTGAAACTACTTAAAAAACTATCAAAATCTTCATAGGGTAATCCTGCAATTAAATCTAAATGACTATGAATATTTTCCAATCTAACAATTTCAACTAAAGTTTTCTTAATACTTAAAAAATCCATGCCTCTATTGATCGTTTCTAAACTGTTCGTGTTCGTTGTTTGTACACCAACTTCTAATTGAAACAGTCCAGGTCTTACCGTTTTTAGATAATCAATAACCTCTTGGTCTAATAAAGAAGCCGTAATTTCAAAATGGAAGTTCGTAACGCCATTATCATTATTATTCAGAAATTTGATAATCTCAAAATAGTGTTCTTTCTTTACATTAAATGTTCGATCAACAAATTTTACTTGTTTTACATTCTTTTTCAGAAAAAATAACATATCTTCTTTTACTCGATCTAAAGAAAAGTATCTAACCCCTTTAATAGTTGATGATAAACAATAGCTACAATTAAAAGGACAACCTCTTGTACTTTCATAATATATAATTCGATGGTCTAAACCTTCTAAGGTATCTTTATAAGGAAAAGGAATCTCGTCAAGGTCTTTAATCAATGGCCTTTCAGAATTCTTTATAATATTTCTCTTTTCTCTATAAACTAAACCATTAATACTCTCATAGCTTTGGTTAACTTTAAAGGCTTTAATAAACTCTTTAAAAGTATCTTCTCCTTCACCGTATATTATAAAATCAATATTAGGATTGTCTTTCATTTCTTCTTCCGATGCATAAGAAACTTCTGGTCCACCTAATAATATTTTTGTCTCTGGACATACTTTCTTTAACGCTCTGGTTAAGTTTGTTATTTCGCTATAGTTCCATATATAAGTACTAAAAATAATTAAATCATATTGTCCTTTATAAAGATCAACTAAAATATCTTCTGTATGCATATTAATAGTATATTCTTTTAATTCAACGTCTATATTCTTCATCGGCTCAATGACAGCTCTTAAATATCGAATGGCTAACGAAGAATGAATAAACTTAGAATTTAATGTTGTTAATAATATTTTCATAATCTCATCCTTTCCTAATGAAGTATATCATAAATAGACGTTTAATTAAATTTAAAATATGTTATAATTAAGAAAAGAATTGCTTTAAAGGAGGAATAAAATGGCTATAATGTCATCTAGATTAATCAGGCATGAAGTATGTAAAGAAGCTTTGGAAGAAGCAGGCGCTAAAGTAATTGATGTACAAGGGATTATGTTTCATGTTTCCTTTAAATTAAAGGATCATGAAATTGCTTATATATATCATTTAAACCCAGACAATAGTTTTCTACTAGAACGAGTAAAACCTTATTTTGTTCAAATAGGTACTTATAATAAAGAAGAAAACATTGTCAATGCAATAAAAATAGATATTGAACAGTTTAGAAATGCTATGCGCAGTTCTAATTTTGAAGATTTTATAAAAGTCGACGATCATCTATCTAAATTAGTTAGAGTCTTTGAAGATTTGTATCTGTATTATAATGTAAATAAGGATCAAATTGACGAACTAGATACTATCTTACATGATGTACTTGATAGAATTAGAAAAATGACTAAAGAATGTGATAGAATTTACTACAAAAAAGATCCCGATGTACTAAACACAAACTTGAAATTTGATGATTAAATTAAAAACGTAATCCCTTTATATTTAGGAATTACGTTTTTTTGTTGTTTATATTCTTACATTTTTTCTGGTGCTTCAATTGCTATTAATGATAAACCATTTTTAACAACATGTTTATAGGCTTTTACTACTGCAACGCGTGCTTTTTTCAATTCTTCATCATCAACTAATATTGGTGTTTCATGATAGAATCTATTGAATAATTGAGCTAAGTGTGTAATGTATCGAGTAACCAAAGATGGTTCATATTTTTCAGCAGCTCTCTTTATTACTTCGCCAAATTTTGAAATTTCTCTTATTAAATCAAAGGAAGCCTTGTTATTTAGTAAGCTATAATCTACATCTTCTAAAGTAACTTCCGCATTTCTTAAAACACTACAAGCTCTTGCATGTGAATACTGTACATATGGACCAGTTTCTCCTTCAAAGGATAAAGTATGTTCCCATGAGAAAGTGTAATCCTTTATTCTGTTATTAGAAAGTTCTTGGAATACAACAGAACCAACGCCTACTTGTTTTGCTACTTCTTCCTTATTATCTAAATCAGGATTCTTTTCTTCAATAATATCTTTTGTTGTTTCGATTGCTTTATTTAGTACATCCTCTAAGAACACCACACGGCCATTTCTTGTTGATAAAGACCCTTCTTCAAGGCCAACCATGCCAAAGGGTACATGGATGCAATCTTTAGCCCATTCATAACCCATCAGCTCAATGATTTTAATCCATTGTTTAAAATGTAAGTTCTGTTGTGAGCCCACAACATAAATATTCTTATAAAAATCATACTCTTCTTTTCTATATTTTGCAGCTGTTAAATCACGTGTTATATACAATGAAGAACCATCAGATTTTGTGATTAAAGCGTTAGGCATATCATAAGGCTCTAAGTTTACTAACTCTGCACCCTCTTCATTCGTCATTACACCTTTCTCACGCATTTCTTCTAGTAAGCCAGGAATCATATCCGAATAAAAGCTTTCACCAGCATAAGAATCAAATTCAACACCTAATAAATCATAAACGCCTTCGAATTCTTTAAGACTTACTTTTCTAAATAATGTCCATAAACGTACAGCTTCTTCATCGCCATTTTCTAGTTTAGTAAACCATGCTCGCGCTTCATCGTCTAAGGTAGGATCTTTTTCCGCTTCTTCATGGAACTTAACATATATTTTTAAAAGTTCCGGTATTGGATTGGCTTCAATGGCTTCTTTATCTCCCCATTTTTTATAAGCAACAATTAACTTACCAAATTGTGTTCCATAATCACCTAAATGGTTTATACCAATTGTATTGTATCCTAGGAAACTATATATTTTATAAAGTGAATACCCAATCATTGTACTACGTATATGTCCCATATGGAAAGGCTTCGCAATATTAACTGATGAATACTCAACTACTACATTTTTGCCTTTTCCCAGATCAGATGAACCATATTGGTCCTCTTCGTCTAAGACTTCTTCAATAATCAATTTTGATAGTATACTTTTTTCTATTGTAAAATTAATGTAAGGTCCTACAGCTTTGATGCTTTCAAAATTCTTATCAGAATCAATTGATTCTACCAAAGATGAAGCAATCATCTGTGGACTTTTCTTAAATATTGATGCCAACTTGAAACATGGAAAAGCATAATCACCCATTTCTGTGTTCTTTGGCACTTCAATTGTCTCCATAATCTCCTCAAATTGTAGATCTTCAATTACATCGTTCAATAATTCCGCTGTCTTCTTCTTAAAATCAATCATTTTTCCTCCTTCAAAAAATAAAAATACCCCTCCTATTAAGAGACGTATTATACGCGTTGCCACTCTTGTTAACATTAATAAAATGTTCACTCAAACCTTTTAATGGTAGGTACCATCTAATCTACTCATTTCAATTAGAATTTATTAGTACGTTTCAATAGCATCAAGTACCAAGCTTCCACCATCCTCGGCTCTCTATAAAAATAAACACTACCTACTCTCTAAATACAATATTTGTAATTTTAAATAAATATATCATACTATTTTTAATATATCAAGATGAAATCCCTTTATTTAATGTCATCTGGTATAAATCCTTTGAATTGTGCTTTGTATAATTTTGAATAAATACCACCTTGTTTGATTAACTCTTCGTGATTGCCACGCTCTTGTATCCCTTCTGAAGAAATAACAATTATTTCATCTGCATCACGAATAGTTGATAGTCTATGGGCTATTACAATAGTCGTTCGCCCTTTCGATAATTTTTCTAGTGAATGTTGAATTTTAATTTCTGTTGCATTATCAAGGGCCGATGTTGCCTCATCCAAAATTAAAATCGGTGGATTTTTTAAGAATACTCTAGCAATCGAAATTCTTTGTTTCTGTCCACCAGATAGTTTAATACCCTTTTCTCCAACATCAGTATTATATTGTTCTGGCAAACTCATGATAAACTCATGAATGTTAGCATTCTTAGCTGCTTCAATAATATCTTCTTCAGTCGCTTCTGTATTACCATAACGAATGTTATCCTTTAGTGTTCCAGAAAAAATAAATATATTTTGTTGAACAAATCCAATTTTTTCTCTTAAAGATTTGATTTTAAAGTTTTTAATATTTATACCATCTATAGTAATTTTACCTTTATTAATATCATAAAATCTCGGTAGCAAATTAGATATTGTTGTTTTCCCACCACCTGATGGGCCAACTAATGCTAATGTACTGCCTTTTTTTATTGTCAAATTAATATTTTCTAATACGCATTCGCCCTCTTCAGTATATGAAAAACCAACATCTTTATACTCAATCTTATCTTTAATCTCATTAAATTTAATTGCATCTGGTTTGTCATTGATTTCTGGTTGAATCTCTAATAACTCACAGTAGCGTTCAAAACCGCTCATCCCCTGTTCAAATTGTTGGGTAAAGGAAGTTAATCGTTTTACTGGTTCCATAAATAAATTAATGTACATTAAAAAAGCTACAAAATCACCATAGTCAATGGATTCAATTATGATAAAGTATCCACCAAAACCTAAAATAATAAGATTTAAAAATTTCATTAAAAAATCTATTCCAGTAGAAAACTCAGCCATAGATTTAAAAGCATATTCTCTTGACTCTTTAAATTTAGTATTTCCTATTAAAAACTTCTCATATTCCATTTCTTCATTTGTATACGTTTTGGCTTCTCTTACACCTGATAAACTATTCTCTATACTTGTATTAACATTAGCAATTTCTTTTCTTACACTTCTAAAAGCATTTCTCATTTTCTTTCTTCTAGTAATTGCATAGAAAACAATAATTGCAACAAATGAGAATAATATATAAGTTAATGTTGGTTCAATCTGAACTAAAATGATAAAAGATCCAATAAACATAATCACAGATAAGAATATATCCTCCGGTCCATGATGGGCTAACTCAGAAATATCTCTTAAATCATTTACTATACGAGACATTAAATGACCAACCTTAGTATTATCAAAAAACTGAATGTCTTGGGTTTGAATATGTGAGAATAATTTATTTCTCATATCTGCTTCCATGCGTACACCGACAACATGTCCCCAATAATGTATAACATATCTTAGAATACCTCTTATGACAAATAAACCAAACAAGAATAAGATCATTTTGGTTAACATATCAAAGTTTTTATTTGGTACAATTTCATTTATAATATTCCTTGAAATTGCTGGAAAAACTAAATCAATCATTGCAACAAAAAAAGCCGATGTAATGTCTAAAATAAATAATTTTCTATGTGGTTTATAATATTTAACAAACTTTTTTATTAAATCCAATGTACTCTCCTTTAATTTACTTCGGGACTAGAAATATCATAACAAAATTCTTATAAAAAATATACCCTTATTTAAAATTTATCAAAGGTTTATCAAATAATTTACTTAATTTTTACTTTCTTTTAATGTAAGTTTCTTATATAATTAATTATAGATTAGAAATGAGGGTGTTATGGATTATAGTAGAGAAGAACTTATATTAGAACAAAACAAAAAAATAATTGACCTTGAAAAAGAAAATGATGAAAAATCAAGTTTTCTCTGGGTTTTTGGAGAAATTGTAAAATATTCTAGCAAATTAAAATCTGAGAAAGAATTAGCCTCTTTAATTTTAGATATGCTCATTGGAATTTTTGGTTTACAATCCTGCTCAATTTCCCTTAAACAAGAAAATGAAGGATATAATGTATATACTATTAATAATGAGTTAAAAAATAAATTCAGAATACTAGAAGATCAAAAAATCGATAAAAAGTTCCAAATACTTAAACAAGTAGAGGTTATCAATCGGAATGAATATACCATTGTATATTTGCCAATTTATAACTACATGAATGATGAGCAAATTGGTTTTTTATCAGCGAAAAGCTACAATAATTTTTTTAATAAAACCAAACTTGATTTTTTTGAAACTTTAACCGTTCAATTAAGTAATATATTTATTAATTCTAGGATGCACAAACAAATTATGGAATTATCTAATAAGGATATTTTGACGAGTTGTTATAATAGAAGATATTTAGATGATCTGAAACATTATCATGATGCTCAAAGTATAACCTACATCTTAATTGATTTAGATAATTTCAAAACTGTGAATGATACACTAGGACATGAAAAAGGAGACGAACTACTCATTAATATTGCTTCCCTTGCTTTGGATTTTTTTGAAGAACATCATGGCCGAGTAATAAGGTATGGTGGTGATGAGTTCATAGTTATTCTGGAGAAGACTTATATAGAATCAATAAAACTATTAAAGGCATTCAGAAAGGTTTTTTTGAAGAATTCATTTTTACCTTCTATTCAAGTAAACATCACGGCAAGCTTTGGTATTGCAAATTTTCCAGAACACGCAAACTCACTTGATTCTTTACTTAATAAAGCCGATCGGGCTTTATATCTTGCAAAAGAATCTGGCCGGAATCAAATTAGAAGTTTTACTGAAATATCAGAAATAAAAGAAAGAACTTAAATTCTAATTTAAGTTCTTTTTTAATGCAAAAATTATAGTCATTATGGGAAATAAAAAACATAAAACAGAATACTTAACATACCCTAAACTTGAAAGTCCAAGGACTTTAGAGAATATTATCACATTTACATTCCAAGGCATTAATGGTGCAATGACAATCCCTGTATCTGAAAGTATCCTTGCCAGTTTTTCTCTAGACATATTAAAAGCTTCATACTTTTTAGGAAAAAGTTTTGCTGGAACGATAATTCCTACGGTCTGGTCACATGTCATGATTGTAAAGATTGAAGAAATCAAGCTTGTTTTTATTATTAAATCTGATTTACTCTTAATATTATCAACTAGCTTATTAGAAATTTTAGTAATAATACCAGTATTATTAAATATTCCAACCAAACCTAATGCTCCCATTACAATCAAAATTACTTCAAACATACCAAAGATACCACTACTTGTTAGGATTTCAGTTAGAGGATTATTCGATTGATCAATAGAAAAACCAAAAAATAAGATATTCAAGGTTTTAAGAACACTTTTCCCTTGTACCAAAATTGTTATAACGGTTCCAATGATTGTACCAATTAATAATGCAAACTTTGCCTTCACCTTAAAAAAAGGAAGTATGATAACAATAATAGGTACCATCAAGAGTAGTTTAGATATTGTGAAGTAGTTACTAATCATTTCTTTATATAACCCTACAGTTTCTAATGACCTAATAGAAATTGACATACTGAAGTCTTTATAGATAAAAAACAATAAGGTTAACAAATATACTGGTATAAAGGTTTTCATCATCTCTTTAAATACACCCTTATAATCTGTTTCTGTCACAACTAAAAGTAAATTGTGTAATCCTGAGATCGGTGAAATCTTATCCGCTATAAAAGCGCCTGAAACAATTGCCCCTAGCAAAATATTTAGATCAACACCATAACCTTTACCGATTCCCATTAAAGCAATACCTACAGTTGAAATCGTACCCAAAGCAGTTCCCATAAAAACAGATACAATGGATGTAAATATAAAACTAATTGTAAAGATATAATTTACACTGATGAGTTCAAAACCATAATAGATTAAACTTGGAACTATTCCAGAAGCAATCCATACAGTAACAATCCCACCAATGAGTAAAATAATACCATAGATTACACGATGTTCTAATGCGCCGTTTAAGTAATAGCCGATCAATTCTTTCAGTGTATAATTTTCCTTCAATCTATAATAAACTATATTTAATACAGCACTCATAAAAAAACCTAAATATAATGGAATCTCTAGCAAGATACATATAGCAATAATTATTACTGATGTTGCAGCGATAAAATACTTCATTTGATTCTCCCATCTTTATACTATTTTAACGATCAAAACCATCCCTTGAAGTAATGCCTTGACTAAAATAGTGTTTAATTTCTTTCATTTCAGTTACTAAGTCTGCTTTTTCAATCATTTCTTCTGGGCAATAACGACCAGTAAATACTATTTCTGCTTTGAATTTTTGATTAAAGAAATAGTCGATTACAACCTGGACACTAAAAAGTTTAAAGTATAATGCTATGCATAGTTCATCAAGAATAATCAGATCGTATGTATTACTCTCACAAAGTTTATAACATTTATCTAAAGCAGCCTTGGCAATTCTTTTATCTTCATCTGTTGGTTTTCTTTCAATAAAACATCCTTTACCTAACTGTTCAATAGTTAAATCTTTATAATCATTTGAAATCTTAGTTTCATTATATGCCATATCTTTTACAAACTGACCTATATAAACTTTTTTACCACTCATAAGTGCTCGAATAGCCAATCCGAAAGCAGCTGTTGTTTTACCTTTTCCATTACCAGTATATATGTGTATATATCCCATTGATTACACCTCCTTATTTAAGTACATTATATAGTTCATTTTTTAATCTTACAATAAAAATATTATGAATAAAGTGAAAATATATGGGTATTAATAATTTAGGGTGTGCTTTATATAGAGGTGATTATTATGGAAATAAAACAAATTTCTAACAACAATCAAATGAATCAATCACCATTGATAGCAAAAGACAAAAATATTGAGAATAAAGTAAAAGCAATCATGTCTCAATTACCGGGAAAAGTAAAAAATATAAGCTACAATTATGATCAACAATCTATTTCAAAGGCAAAAATTACTATTGTTGTTTCTTCTAAGGAAGAAGCTGAAAAAGTTAAGCAAAGTATTGATGATGAGATAGATATAAAAGTTATTATTCAGAAAGAAGTAAAAACTGAAGAATCTATATCTGATCTTCCGATTCAAAAGAAACAGCAAAACCCTCTGAATAATAGTGAAGTGCCAAAGGATTTTTCAGCAAATATCTACTCATATACTAGAGGTCCAGAGGGGAAAATTTATGGTATTATCAAAGAAGAAAATGATGACTCTACAAATGAATTTATTAACTCATCTATAGACAAAAAAACAAACTATAATCTTCGAGATAAATATATAAAAATATATAAAAGATATAACTTTAAAAATGTCGTTATTAAGGAAAACCAAGATAGTAATAACTTTTCACTAAACATTTAAACTCTCAATGAAAGGAAAAAAATGGACCTATACTTAGCAAATATCATTGAACCAAGTAACTTAATAGGGTTAATTATTGCTATAATAATTAAGAGTTTGATTATCTTATATGTTTATCATGATGCAAAGTCTCATGATATGAGAAGAGTACTTTGGATTGCAATAATTATAATTTTACCAAGTTATATTGCATTAATTGCCTATTTAATTATACGTAAATACAATGAATATACGAATTGTCCTAATTGTCACTTTAGAGTAAAGAAAAAAACTTCGATTTGTCCAAATTGTAATCAGATATTAACCTATACCTGTCCAAGTTGCAATAAAAATATAAAGGAAGAATGGGATATATGTCCTTATTGTACTGAAGTTCTAAGGAGGAAAAAATGATTATTGTAAATATTGATTATGTACCAGGTTATAAGATCAAGAATGTAGTCGGTATTGTAGAAGCGAATACCATTCAAGCCAAGCATCTAGGAAAGGATATTTTAAGTGGTTTTAAACACATTGTTGGTGGACATCTCGGTGAATATGAGGAAATGATGACAGAATCTCGCGCTTCTGCTAAGCAAGAAGTTATCGAAAAAGCTGAAGCCTTAGGTGCAGATGCAATCATTAACTTGAGATATTCTACTTCTGCAATTATGCAAGGCGCTGCTGAAGTTCTATGCTATGGGACTGCTGTTCAATTAGAAAAAAATGAATAGTTAAATAAGAGCCGGTGATTAACCGGCTCATTTTATAATACTATAAATTTTGTTGTACTACCTATATTAGTAGTAGAAACTTCTAATCTTGCCTCTATTCGCTCTTTGAGTTCAGGTACGTGTGAAATCAAACCAACAAGTCTTCCAGAATCTTGTAAATCAATCAAACAATTGATTGCTGCATCTAATGCATCTGGATCTAATGTTCCAAAACCTTCATCAACAAACATTGTATCTAGCCTAACATTTCCTGCATAGTTTTGTACAATATCTGATAAACCTAATGCCATTGCTAATGATGCCATAAAACTCTCGCCACCAGATAAAGTTTTAACATGTCTTTTTTTGCCTGTATAATTATCAAAAACTTCAATTTCTAATCCGCTTTGTTTATTAGCCCTTTCTTTCTTTTCTGTTCTAAACATTTCATATCTACCACTTGTCATTTTATTTAGACGTATATTAGCCGCGTAAATAATATCTTCTAAAAAAGCAGCTAAAATATACCGTTCAAAGGTCATTCGATGTTCATTTTTCCCATTTGCTACATCTGCCAATTCCCCTAATACTAAATATTCCTCCTCAACAGATTTAATCTTTTCTTTTAATTCCAAAATCGTCGCTAGTTCTCTTTTATTAGTATTAAGTCGCGATGCAAATCTTTCACGCTCTAATAGAATCTCATCTTTTCTTTCTCCCAATCCACTAATTTCTTCTTGAATTAAATCAATGGCTACAGGCGAAACCTCACCAACAAGTTGTTCTAATCGTTTGTACTCATTTTCTAACTTATTTTTTTCTAAGAAATAGGCATCTATTTCATTCTTATAATGATCAATCTTTTCAATTTTAGATACAAAATCTGTAAATTCTATGACAGTCATGTTGTTAGCCGATAACTCATTAATGTATTTTTTATTTGCTGTTACTTCTTCAGTTCTTAATGTCTCTAAATCAGCTTCTATTACTTCAATAACACTTTTTAATTTCTCTATTTCAACTTTTTCATCATTAAATTTTGTGATGAGTGTATTAAGTTTACGATTTTTTTCTTGAACTTCATTCTCTAATTCATTGACTGCAGTTATAATTTTCTTCTCAGATTGTAAATGACTTGGAATTTCTTCTTTGATTGTATCTTTTCTTGAAACAAGTGTTGCTAAGCTATGTTCTACTGTTTTTATTTTATTTTCGTAAATATTCTTCATTTCAAGCTTTTCTTCTAATAAAGAGCTCAGTTCTAGTATCTTATTTTTTAATACACTAATCTCTTTTCTATTATTACTGGCTTGTTCTTTTTTCTCAGAAAAAACTTCAATTAACACTTCATTAGATTTTATAACCTGTTGAAGATTCGATAACTCTGTATTCTTATCATAGGATTTTAACTCTTCTTTTAATTGATTCATTTTTACTGATACCAAATCAATTCTATCTGGTATTTCTAAAAATTCTTTTTTTAATGTTTCATATCCTATTTTTTCTTCACTATAAACCTTCTCCAAATTATCTAGTTGTTCTGAAGAAATGATATTTACATTAAACTCTGCTTTATTAGGATGCTCTAAAGCCCCACACACAGGACACGGTTCATTCTCATTTAACTCTTTAGCTAAGAGAGCTGCTTGATTTCTATGAAATAATAATTTACCCTTCTTATATTCTTTTTCACTTTTCACCATTGCTTCTTTCTGATTACTTAATTGCTTCTTTAAATCAGATTGCTTTTCTTCTAAAGTGTTTATATCTGCTTCCAATCCTAGCATTTGATCTAAAAGCATTTTTTTAGCATTCAACACCTGTAATTTTTCATTAATCCCATTAAGATCTAATGCATTTTCAAGATGTTCTATTGTCTCTTGGGTCTTATCTATTTTTTCTTTTGTCTGATTAATCAAGTGATTGTTTTCATTGTTATTATTTTTTTTGTTTTTTAAATCGTTTTCTCTTGTATCTATATTTTCTTCAATTATTTTTAAACTTTTTATTTTCTCTAAAAATCTTCTATAATCGATTAATTGTTCATTTAGCTTTTCTCTATAGGTCTTTTCTTTCTCTGATTGATGAAACTCATAAGTTTTCTTTGTTTCTTTGAAAGATTCGATTAACTCTTGTAATCTTACTTTGTTTTTTTCTAAGTCCGAATCTTTCTTCACGATTTCACTTTTTATTTTATCTAATGTGTCTTTATATGGTTTAATATCCTTTGCAATTTTCATCTGTCTTAGGGCATTTTTTAACTCAATAATTTTACTTTCTTCTATTTTGAGCTTTTCTAATTGATCTTCTACCTTGTGAAATGCCTCAATTTGTTTATTAAGTTCAATACCTTTAGTCTTTTTTTCAATTAACAAAGCGAGTTGATTGTCAAGTCCCTTAATAGATTCATTGATTTCTTCTATTCTTACTTGGTCTGATTGATTCAACGTTTTTAAGCTTATGATTAACTCATCAATTGCAATAGATTCACGCTTAAGTATTTCCTGCATCTTTTCATTTGAACTTTCATCATTAATACGATTAATGGCTTCTTTTTGGGATGATTTCAAGGTCTCCCATGTATTTTTCAATTCTCTTTCTTGTGATTTTAAAGCTTCTTGAAAAGTCTTATATATTCTCGTGTCAAATAATTTTTGTAATATTTTCTCTCGATCTTGACTATCGGAAACCAATAGCTTTCTAAACTCCCCTTGGGGAATCATCATGATCTGTTTAAATTGCTCTGAGTCTAAACCAATAATTTCGATAATTTTATTCGTTACATCTTGAACACCTGTAATCACTTGTGCTGGTTTTTGATTATAAATAATCAATTCAGCATAGGCATTATGAGTTGTCAATCCATCCCCAACTTTCTTTTCTCTTAATTGGCTAGGTTCACGTAATATCTTATAATCAATTCCTTTAACTGAAAATTCTAAACTCACCCATGTCAATGTGTCAGGACCGGCAAATTGACTCCTTAGATCGTCAGTAGTTCTATACTCCCCATTGGCTTCACCATATAAAACGTAACTCATAGCATCAAATATAGTTGTTTTACCAGAACCAGTAGGTCCAGAAATAAGAAAAAGTTTATTGTTCTTCAACTCAGAAAAATCAATTGTTTCCTCACTTGCATAAGGTCCAAAGGCATTCATCTTTAATTTGATTGGCTGCATTATTTTCCTCTCCTCTCCTTATTCAAGTGATTTAATAAAGAAACTGTTAACTCTTTTCTCTTATCATCAAAATTCTGATCCGTCATATTTTCATAGAATGTTTGAAATAGTTCCACATTACTTTTCTTTTCGAAGTTCTTATCTGCTGAAGTATTCCTGTTTTCATGGTTACTGAGGGTTCTCCTAAATTCAAGTTTCAAAACATGATCAAATATTTGTCTAAGTTTAGCCATGGGTTCTATTAATTGTCCCTCATCAGTTAAAATGATTTTATAATAATGTTCTGTATTGATTTCTCCACTCTTTCCTAATGCAAGCACTTCAGATAATCTTCCCTCTAATACTTTCATATCTCTTTTTACTGGTAAAGAAACTTCAGTAAAATTTAGAAATGCATTATCTGAAAATTCCACTAATGTAACCCTTTTGTTTTGGTTCACCTCAGAAAAAGAATACTTTAAAAGCGACCCTGAATAACGAATGAAGTCATGTTTTACTTTCTGCGGTCTATGTAAATGACCTAGCGCTGTATAGTCAAAGGCTTCAAAATAGTCTACATTAACATATTCACTGCCTCCAATTGATAAAGGTCTTACAGAGTCACTGGTTTCAATAGTATCGCTATTTGTAATAAAACCATGAGCAATACAAATATTTAACGCTTCTGGATCCAATTCAATTGAATCAATTAAAAACTTAATTGCATCATCATGAGATTTAATATTTTTTTCGCCGAAGTTTTCTTTAATAACCGATGGTTCTACATATGGTATTAAATAAAAATTCGCACCATTAATGACAATTGGTTGAATACTCACTTTTATTTCACCTTTCAAGTAAAGGCCTTGTTCTTTAAACACTTGACTGCCAAAGGCTAATCTATTTGGACTGTCATGGTTTCCAGCAATGCCTATAATTTTTGTCTTATGCTTAATTAAAATTTCTGCGAAACATTCATCAAGTAACTTAACAGCTTCTGTCGGTGGTATGGAACGGTCATAAATATCTCCAGCAATAATTAAAACTTCTGGTTTCTCTTTTTTTATCAGATTAATAAGCTGTTCAAGAATAAACCTTTGATCTTCTGTCATGTGAACACCATTTACTAGTTTACCAATGTGCCAATCCCCTGTATGTAATATTTTCATCTAAACTCCTCTAATCAACTGTACTTTCATAATTTTATTTTAACACAAAAAAACGACTATTAACATAATCGTTTTTTTAATTTATATTACTTTTTCAATTTTTATTGACTCTCTAGTTTCTAATGCTACTGGATAAAATTGACCAGTTTTAATAGCATTAATAAAATCTAGCTCATGTCTAATATCCGTATTAAAATACGTTCCCATTTTTCCAACTTCACCAACTTGATGGGCATCGCTACCACCACATTGCCTTAAATCATTTTGTTTAGATTTTTGATAAGCTATATTATTGTTTAATGGTAAAGTTCTTCCGTTTAATACCTCAATGGCATCCAAATGCTGTAAACTTAGAATTTTATCTTTCAAGCCTCTATTATTATTCCTATAGGGATGTGCCGCAATACATACACCTCCACGTTTATGTACAAAGGCAATTGTTTCTTCTGCACTCATTCTTTCTTTTGGCAACTCATCAAGTCCATAACACAACAAATCACCGTCAAGTGTATAAATTTCAACACCAACAATTAGCAAAACCTTTGTTGTCTGCTGATATTCTTCTATATGATTTCGTAAATACAAACTGTCATGGTCAGTAAAGCACAAACCATCAATATTTTTTTCTTCAGCTTCTTGAATTGCTTCTTCAATACTTAATTGGCTATCTAAGGAACCATTCTTTTCATGTATGTGCATATCTATAATCATTATCATATCCTCTTTTTTATTTTTTATTATATAAAGATTTCTACGATAAATCTAATAGAATATTTTAATGCATTAATCTTATCTATAAATAAATCTTATACTAATTTATTAATATCCCTTTTAATAAAATTTGAGTGTTTTTTACCTGCTCTTAAATGGTAGAGTTTTCCTTCATCTCTAGCATTATTAATGTAGTCAATAAATTCATTACCTCTTAGTTGAACACTCCCAAGACTACAATCAATTTCGTTGAATTTCTCTACTAAATCTCTTCTAATATAACCACCAACTGCCATAAATGGGACAGATTCGCCAGAATGGATCATTTCACCAGAACAAGGTGTGCTATGGTCTGCTGTTACTACTAGTAATCCATCAAAGGATAATAATGGTTTTAACTTTTCATCAATTGCCTCGATTACTCTTACTTTCTCATGAACATTTTTAGAATGTGAAGCTGTATCTGTTTCTTTTGTATGTAGATGAACATACTCTTCTTCTGCTAGTAGAGCTTTTTCTATGCCTTCAGCAAATGTATCATAAGCTTTGTAACCCATGTTTGTTAAAGTAGCAATGCCTTCTAGTAATTTAGATTTACCGAGGATTAAACCAGACATACCTGTTTTAGATTTAAAAGGTTCAACTGCTTTGTCTATACCAGCCCATTTCGTTAATAAAAAATTGCATGGCAGATCTTTCTGTGTTAATAAAGTATAATTTTCTTTTAAATATTCATTGATTGTATCTGCTGTTTGCTGACTTTCTTTTCTTTCAGATTCAAAGGGTTCAACTTTCATAACAAATTGATTTGAATAGAATGGATCACTGTCTGAAACAGATGCTGACAAGCCACTACCTTTGATTTTTAAAAAACAATGACTATCGTAAGAATGGATGACCTCAAAATTATAACCATTCTTTGTTCTATTGAAGATCTCTATTAATTCTTTAACTACCTTTTCATTTTGCTTTTCTATAAAACGTTCTTTAATATAATAGCCATCAACTCTTTTATCTACTTGAGCAAAGGAAGCTCTTAATAACAAATCATCTTTATCAAAATTGATTTTCTCACCATAAGCATCAATAATTGTACGCGTTGGGTATTCCTCTAAAGAATAATTAAATAAAATGAAGTGGGCTAAATCTGTCCCTAAACTTGCACCAATTGATAAAGGGGTCATTAAACCACATTGGGCTTTTTCCGCTAATAGGTCTAAATTAGGCGTATTTGCATACTGAAGAGGTGTTTGGTGATTTAACTCTTCATAGGTTCGATCCCCAACACCATCAAGTAATAGGGTAATGACTTTCATTATATCTCCTGTATCCTTTCTTTTAGGTTTTCCAAACTTCTCTTTTGATCTAATAAGTGTTCTCCAACAACTTGACCAAGAACGATTAAATGGTTTTCAAGATAATTTTGTAACTCCTCTACATTTAAAATTGCCTGACCCATACTATTGCGATAATTTCCACTTAATACGCATTTGGGATGATTCTTCCCTTCCACCCATGGAAAACCAATTAGATTTTCTATTGTCTCACTATCTTTTATATTTCTTATAGGCATAAGTAATTCGACATCAAAATACTCCATTACTCGAATATAGGCATCTAAGCTTAATGAATACTGATTAATCTTAATTTTACCATCATGGGACTCCCGTTCCCCTGAAATCACTTTGTTCGAGAGGGATTTCGCGAAATTAAGCTTTATTAAGTGAAAATATAAATGACAACCAATACAAGGTGTCATGTATCCAAACTTTTTTGTTACTTGGGCCATAAATCTACCATTCATCAAATGCCATAAATCTTCACGGTTGTACTCATGTAGTGGATAAAGAACTTTTTCTTTTCCATAACGTTTTTCAACAATTTCTAAGATTCTTTTATAATTATCGTATATCTCATCATAATCCCCATATTCAGATCCTGCAAAACTTGCCACAGGTAAAATATAATTAATATCATCTGATTCAAATGCTTTCATGATTGCAGCTACACTATCTCTACCTGAAAACTCGCCTACAACAGTACTTGGATGATATATCTTTTCATCAAACTCGTGTAATGCTTTCTTAATCATAACAACCTCCACCATCTATCTTTTAAACATTGTTTAATGCTTGCTTGTTTGTTTATTATACCACAAAATATTTTTTCTCAAAATTAAAACATCTAATACCCAAGAGTACAAGATGTTTTTTAGTCATTATTAAATCAATAAATTTGACCGCATAGCAATATTTGTAATATTTAACTGTTCCAATTGAAAAATGTTTTCATCATTTATACCACCTAATGCAATTAAAGGTACATTTATTATGTCTTGATATTCCTTTAGTAATCTTAGACCTAAAGGTCTTTTTCCTTTCTTACAATCTGTTTTGAAAATAGGTGATATAAGTAAATAATCCGGTTTAAATTTCAAAGCAAACTCAATCTCTTCTTTGGAGTGAACTGAGACGCCAAATGAAATATTTTTAACGGCTTCAACACTAGAAATCTTTTGGATATTTTCTTGGCTTAGATGAATTTGATTTAGTCTATATTTTTTAGCAAATGACAATGATGCATTGACAATCAGATTAATAGGACTATTCTCAATTAGTTTCTTGAGTTCTAAATATAAATAAAATAATTCTTTTTCTTCTAAATCTTTTTCCCTTAAAATCACTTGATCAATTCTATTTTTGCTCATTAATTCTTCTATTTTGGTCACTAGTGATGTCTTGCATATTTGTCGATCCGTGATTAAAGTAATCATTTTACTTTTTCCTGATTCAAAATATCAACATCTTCCCCTTTCATAGATTTATTCATGGTACGAATGGCACACATTTTACCACACATTGAGCAACTATCTTCTACTTCGGTTTCAGATGATTCTCTATAAAGTTTTGCTTTTTTAGGGTCCATAGCTAAAGAATACATTTTATTCCAATCTAAATTTTGTCTTGCCTGACTCATTTGATCATCCCAATCACTAGCCCCTTCAATGTTTTTAGCTATGTCTGCCGCATGGGCTGCAATTTTTACTGCTATAATTCCTTCTTCAACATCCTTTTCATTAGGTAATCTCAAATGCTCAGCTGGTGTGACATAGCAAAGAAAATCTGCCCCTTTAGAAGCTGCAAGGGCTCCGCCAATAGCAGATGTTATATGGTCATGTCCTGGTGCAACATCTGTTACAATTGGCCCAAGCACGTAAAACGGTGCCCCATGACATAGCTTCTTTTGTAAAATAACATTGGCTTCTATTTCATTCATTGCCATATGGCCAGGGCCTTCAATCATAACTTGAACATTCTTCTCCCAAGCGCGTTTCGTTAATTCTCCTAAAACCATGAGTTCTTTTATTTGGCTAGCATCTGTGGCATCTGATATACTCCCGGGGCGACAAGCATCACCTAAAGACAATGTTATATCGTATTTTTCACATATTTCTAGAATTTCATCAAAATATTTAAAAAATGGGTTTTCTTTATTATTTGCTTTCATCCATGCGTATATAAGAGAACCGCCCCTTGACACAATATTTGTTAACCGTTTATTTCTTTCAAAAACTTTAATGGTTTCTTTATTTAAACCTGAATGGATTGTTATAAAATCTACACCATCTGATCCATGTTTCTCAATAACATCTAAAAACTCTTTTGCTTTAATGTCTTTTAATTCTTTGTCATAAAATCCAATAGCATCGTAGATTGGTACTGTACCAATCATAGCAGTTGATCGATTAATTAACTTTCTTCTAAACTCCTCTGTCTTACCAAAAGAACTTAAATCCATTATACTTTCTACAGACATTTCAATTGCTTTTTCTACTTTGCTTAGTTCTGTTTCTATACATCGACAATCTTTCGAGATCCCTAGATTAACATTTACCTTAGTTCTTAAACCTTCACCAACACCCTGATAATCTAAAGTCTTATGGTTTATATTTGATGGTATAACAACCTTTCCTGTTGCAATTTTTTTCCTTAATAACTCTACAGAAACATTTTCTTTTTTTGAAACACTTTTCATGGCATCTGTTATGACACCTTTTCTTGCAGCATCCATTTGTGTTGTATAATTCATTATTTTCCCCCTTTAAAGACTTCTAAAATTTCATTAATTTTTTCTTCATTTCTTAACTGACGAATCATAGCAATCGTTTTACCACCTGATTTGAAAACTTCTTCAATATTATTTCTATTGATTCCGCCAATGGTAACGAAAGGAATACTGGAATTCTTTTCTACCCATTGTAAAAACTCTAAACCTTTTGATGCTTCAACATTTTTCTTTGTTTTAGTTTTAAACATAGGACCGACACCAATGTAGTCAGCCTTTTGTTTAATAGCTTCTCTTACCTGAATTTTATTATGTGTTGATACGCCTATGATGAAGTTTGGATATTTCTCACGTACATGTTCAATGCCAACGTCCTCTTGCCCCAGATGTATACCATCAGCCTCAACAATTTCTGCTATTGCAATGTCATCATTTACAATAAATATATGATTATCTAATGGTTGCAAATATTCTCTTATTTTTAAACAGTCCTCTAGTCTTTCACCTTTTGATTTATTTTTTTCTCGATATTGTATTATTCTAATACCTTTTTTAACAAATAATTTCACTTGTTTAATTGCTGGCATTTCTGATAACTTTTCATTAGTTATACCATATATCTCTTTATTAAAATTTAATTGAACTATTCTATGAAAATTTGATTCTATGGTGTAAACTTTAAATCTTATTTGTTCAATTGCTTTACCTAAAGAATAATTATTACCTATCTTATTAACTTCTTCTAAAACTCGCAAAGATTCAGTAACCCGGGAAAAATTCGCATGTATTATTTCTTTATAAGAATTCTTATGATCTATGGAACTTTCAAAAGAAGTTTTAACCCCAAGATCATTTTTTACATCTCTGTGTTGAATTAGTACTGATTTGTCATAAAACTTTCTTATTGTATGTCTAATTTCTCGTAACTCTTTTGAAAGGTCTTTATTATTATACTTAAACCTTAATAAATCTTCTATGACACGTATCCCTTCAACCGCTCGATTAATATTGGCATCAATAATTCTCATATTCTTACCCAATCTTTCATTACAGGTTGATAGCCTGCTTCTTTTATCATTTTTTTGACATTATCTACAGACCCATGGTCATCAATTTCAAACTGTGTCTCACCTTTTTCATCAATATGCCCTCCCACTGCTGTTGAAACACCGGCTGACATTTTGTTTATACCTAAATGTAGCAAATGTCTTCTAAAAGATGCCTTTTCCCTAGTTGAAATATTGATAGAAAAGTATGGCAGAAAAATCCTTAAGGCTAGTAATAATTGAACAAAATCTTTGTTATTAATTTCATTATAGAAAAAACCTCCTTTGGCTTTTTTTAACCTTGGTAAGGAAAAACTCATTTCTACATCAGGATACTTCTTACTTAGATATTCTCCATGTAAACCTAAGTAAAAGACTTCTTTTCGAATGTCGTGAAGCCCTAGCAGTGCACCAATATTGACTTTGTTCATTTTTTCCTGACAAGCACTTTCAGGTGCATTCAATCGAAAAATATAATCTTTTTTAGGACCACTTGGATGAACTTTCTTATATTGTTCTTCATTATAAACTTCTTGATAAATAGTTAAACCATCAACACCCGCTTCAATTAATTGCTTGTATTCAAATCGATGCAAAGGATAAATTTCTATTGCTATTGATTCAAATTTGTCTTTTAACAACTCTACTGCCCTTCTAATATAATTTACAGATGTTGCTTGTCTAGAACTTCCAGTTAAAATCAACAGATGCTTCAACCCTGTTTGAGCGATCATATCCCCTTCTTTTATTATCTCTTTCTCAGTTAAACGCCTTCTTCTCATCTCATGATTTGCATTGAAGCTGCAGTAGACGCACCTGTTATTACAATAGTTTGATAAATACATTGGTGTATATAGTGTCACAGCTTTACCAAAATGCTTCATTGATAGTGTTCTAGCCTTTTGAGCCATTAATTCTAAATAGGGTTGAGCTTTAGGAGAAATCAATTTTAAAAAATCATCTCTACTAATTAATTCTTGATTAATAATTCTTCTAATCTCTCTTTCATTTACAGTAGAGAATTTTTCTTCAAAGTCGAATCCAGTGTACTTCTTAAATATATTATAAAAACTCATCTTATAACGCCTCGTTCAAAAAATTCGTTAAAGGCGATGAAGCAATCGCCTGATTACTTATTCTTCCAAGTTTTGATTCATAGGCAATACGACCGGCTTTAACAGCTAAATCAAATGCCTTTGCCATTCTTACCGGATCATCACTTGTAGCGATGGCTGTATTCACTAGTACTGCATCCGCTCCTAATTCCATGGCTTTACATGCATCCGATGGTTTACCAATCCCCGCATCTACTATGACTGGTATATCAATTTCTTCAATAATGATTTTAATCATCTCTTCTGTTTTTAACCCTTTATTTGTACCAATCGGTGCACCTAAAGGCATAACAGTTGCTGCACCAGCTTCTACTAATCTCCTGGCTGCATAAAGATCTGGATTCATATAAGGCAAAACAACAAACCCTTCATCTGCTAAAATTTTTGTGGCTTTAATTGTTTCTTCATTATCAGGCAATAAATATTTCATATCTGAAATAACTTCAATTTTAACCCAGTTGCCACAACCCGCCGCCCTAGATAGCCTAGCAATTCTAACGGCTTCTTCTGCCGTACGTGCCCCAGATGTGTTGGGTAGTAATGTACAAGACTTAGGAATATAGTCTAAAATATTCTCATTTTTTTTATCAAAATCCACGCGTCTTAAAGCCATGGTTACAACCTCACAACTAGAAGCATCTATGACTTCCTCAATATATTTTTTATCAGCATATTTTCCTGTACCTGTAAATAGACGATTATTAATGTTTTTGCCACCAATGATCAGATCTTTCTTCATACATCCATCTCCCCCATTAAAACTCTAATTGCTGTATTTGCTTGCATTGCTGCCACTATATTGACTCTTGGTCCATACATTCCTAAAGTTGCCTTTGATTTTAAATCTCCAACTAAATAGAATCGATCATTCACTTTCTTTGTTATGATAGTATTATTACTCTCATAACCTGCTATACCACTGGCACCTATTAATATTTTTTCTGGCATATATTTTAAGACAAATTCTGTCAACATGGCTTTCTCTTCTGGTAAATCAAAGGCTTCAATAATGATATCTACATCTTTAAAAACCCCTTTAATATTATTAGGTGTAAGTTTTAAATCATGTGTTTCAATGTGAATTGTATTATTAATCCTTTCCAATACTTCCTTACAAGCTGTAACTTTTTTCTGATTAATCTGGTCTAGAAAATAGTTTTGTCGATTTAAGTTAACGGCTTCAACAATATCATAATCAACTACCACTAGATGACCAACCCTCATTCGCGTTAACAAGGTTGCTATGTTAGACCCCAGACCACCCACTCCTGCAATTCCGATTGTTTTTTCTTCTAAAACTTTATAAATATTCATTAGCCCCCACCGACAAATGTAACAATTTCCAGTTCATCTTGATAATTCACAACTAGATTATCGAAATCATTTCTTTCAATAATCCTCCCATTTAATTCCACAATGACATGCCTTGAATTAATATTAAAATGATCAAATAACTCAGTTAACTTTTGATCTTTAAAATCATATTCTTTACCATTAATAAGCATTTCCCCTCCTTTTTTTACAATAAAAAAAGCCTATCCCTAGACAAGGATAGACTATTTCAACAAATAAAAATAAATCATACACTTCCCTACGTAAGTTTTAACTTAATCAGGTTCAAAGGGTCGGTTTTATCCTCTCAGCATTTCTGCTCCCCTAGTCTTTCTATTCAATTATTATATTTTCATTATACCAAAAAATTTATCTTACACAAGATTTTTTTAATTCTCATAGGTTTCAATCATTTCCACAAAGGCTTTTTTATCCTTTAAAACACTAAGCTCTTCATCGTGTTTAAGATACTTTAATAAACTTGGACTTAACTCGATTGCTTTTTTTAAATCCTCTATACTTTCATTAAGGCGGTTAACTTTTGTTAATAATATACCTCTGTTATAATACAGAACACTAATTTTAGGATTAAAATCGATTCCAGTACTTAACACCTCAATACCTTTCTCATATGCTTCTAAACTCTTGTAGATTATTCCTAGATTCAAATATGAGTAAGGGTAATTCGAATTGTCTTCTATAGATAACTCATTATTCTTTATTGCTTTGTCATATTTTTCTTGCTTTTTATAAACTACAGCTTTATTAAAATATGCTAAATAATGTCCAGGTGCATTTTCTAAAGCTTGATTGAAATATTCTAATGCCTCTTGGTCTCGATTGTTTTCTTCCAAAAAAGATCCATAATTATTATAAGCCCAAAAATTTTCAGGTTTCACTCTTATAGCTTCTTTAAAATAAAACTCTGCATTTTTAAAATCATTTAACTCATCATATGTCTCGGCTAAGTATAAATAGGCATTGTAATAATCATCATCTATTTCTATTGCCTTTTTATAATACTTTATCGCCTTTAGATAGACACCTTTTCTATCATAAATTGTTGCAATGCCATAGTAAGCGCCGGCTTCATCAGGCTTTATCTCGAGGATTCGGTTAAAAATTTTTAAGGCACGATCAACTGAAGCATATTTGTCATAAAAATAAGCCACATCATATAGTAGATTTAAATTGTTTGGTTTAAGATCTAAAGCTTTATCGTAAAATTGTTTTGCTTTAATCAGATTACCATCTTCTAAAAATTCATTTGCTAAAATCCTATAATTCTCACTTTTTTTTAACATAAATTCACTCCATATAGAAAAATAGGGTTTCCCCTATCTCATTATTTTGTTTCGTCTAATTGACTCGTGTTAATCTGCAATACTTTAAGTATATCTCGGGCACGTTTTTTCGTTGCACCTGAGATAACATCATATTTAATGTTTTCTGACCTAAGAAAACTCAATATTGCATCATCAATACCCTTTGCCATGTCTAAATCTTGCCATCTTACACCATCTTTTTCATACCCAAACTCTCGTGGTAAATAAAAAATGTGATCATACTCAGAAATCTCTTCTAAGGCAATAATATATAAATCCTTTAAAATTTCAATTTCTTTCTGACTACGTTTCTTACTCCCTAACATGAATCGCCCATAAATATATGGAACAAATGTCGCATAATCTGTTAGTGCATACTCAAAGACTTCTAATTTTTTTTCTAATCTTTTTTGTCCTAAATATATACCATATTGCTCTGCAATGCTTTCAATCATACCTTTATCTCTTAAATACTCCGTTGAATATTCAAGAGCATAACCAACATCATGTCCACATATTTTCATATCGACAAATAACTGTTGGACTAAAGTTGTTTTACCACATCTAGGACCACCTAGAATTGCTATTCGTTTTGCCATCTCAACACTCCAATGCTTTCTATTAACATACAAATTATATAATAAACTCTAGATATTTCAATATTTTTTTCTAAATAAATGTCACTTTTTCATCAACACTCTTTTTGGGTGGTGATGGATGTCGCGTGTCAGATGGGTGACCAATAGGGATCATTGAAATCAAGGAATAATTATTTTTATCCAGGGCAACATAAGTTTCGATTTCATTTATTGCAAAGTTTGGGCCAGACATCCAACAGGTTCCATAACCTAAAGCAGTAGCACCTAATAAAATGTTTTCTATAGCAGCGCCAATATTTTGAAGCCCTGGGTTGGTGTTATTATACTTATCTAAATCCTCACCAGATAAAAGCTTTGAAGTTTTAGATGTATAGGGCGATGCATAAACTAATACTAATACTGGTGCCTGTTCAAAAAAAGTATAAAATCTTGTTTTCGATTGAAAGCTTTTAACCAATGCCTGATCATCTGAATCTTCTATTAATTGCTCTTGTTTTCTCTTAACAATATCTGCTATTGCTTTAATTTTTTGCTTTGATTCAATAACAACGAAGTGCCAATTTTGCATATTTTTTGCTGATGGTGCATTTAAACCACACTCTAAAATCTTTAGCAAATCAGATTGATCAACTGCTTTTTCATTAAATTTTCTAATGCTTTTTCTATTTAAAATTGTTTCTAAAGTATCCAAACGGCCTCCTATTTTTTATCTAATTTTACAATCACATCATAAATATACTTAAAGTCACTATCCAATTCTGTATAAGAATAGTTCGGTTTATAGGTTTTCCAATTAGCTGATAAATATTCTTGAATGATTGTATCTATATTTATTTGTTCTTTAATATCACTCGATTCTAACATAAAATTAATTCTGATTTCTTCTGCGTCCTTTGATAACTCATTATAAATATAACTATTTATTGATTCAATAGACTCAAAATATAGACCCCTTCTAAAAAAGTAATTGTCCTCAATAGAGTTAACAAATGGATAATCTTTTTCAAAAGTATGGCCCTTTGTCATAAAACTAAATGGTACATTAAAAAAAGTGTATTTCATATAATTGTTTTCATTATTTATTGGGTCATTTGCTGTCACATCAACAAAATAGTCCTTGCCATTGATTTCAACTAGATTCCAAGCATGCAGTTCACCATCTAACGAGCCATATATGAGTTCTGATTTAATCCCAACTCTTTTTAATAATAAGTCAAAGGCTTCTGCGTAACCATCACAAACAGCAACGCCATTGATCAAAGTCCCATATGCAGTATGGGATTCTACTGGCCATTGGTTCTTTTCATCATAACGTGTCATTTCAACAATATAATCATGTATTGCCTTCTCTTTTTCATAATCAGACATTTTTTCTGATATAATTGAATCAATAATTGCATCAGCTTTTATTGTTAATGCTTTGTATTTCCCTTTTAATATTTCGGTATCTTCTAAATAATTTAGTTGTAGACTGACAACTGATTGGCCAGTGTATTCATAATAAAAACCATTCATAAAATATAACTCTGGATAGTCATCTATTAAATCATTATTCAAATGAGATAAGTCATCTATAGTTAAATCATAACTAGTAACATCAAATTTTTCTTGATTGAAATTTTCTAATTCTGAAGCAATTTTTAAATGAATATTGAAGATACCAATTACATGGCTTAACTCGTTATTCAAATCATTCTTTTGTGCATAGTTTATTTCAAAATCAAAGGCTTCAGATACGAATCTTAATGGCACTAAGGTGCGGCCATCAACAATTATTGCCTGAGTGTCCATCTCGTAAGTTTCATCGTTAATTTTTGCATATCTGGATCCGATTGTCAAAGTAATTCTCGCGTCATCTTTTAAAATGATTACTGCTCTCGTCTCTGGTAACCATTTAACACTTCCGCCAAAATCTTCACTCAAGAATCTAACTGGTACAAGAGTTCGATTGTTCTCGTCAATGAAAGGCTTTACATCGTAGAAATCAACTAATGATTCATTAATATATATGTTTATAGGTAAAGTGTTACCATAAGTCACAGGACTTATGACCAGTAACATAAATAACACCATAAGTATTCTTTTTAAATTTTTTTTCATAATTATCACCTAGAAAAAGTATATATTTAAACCTTATTTTAAACAAGAAAAAAGATAATTTAGACAAAAACCTAAATTATCTTATTCTATTTAGATTTACTTATTTGTACTCATAAAAACCTTCACCAGTTTTTCTTCCAAGAAGGTTCCCTCTTACCATTTTTCTTAATAATGGATGGGGACGATATTTAGGGTCACCTGTTTCTTCAAGTAACACTTCCATAATCGCTAGGTTAACATCATTACCAATTAAATCTGCTAAAGCTAACGGTCCAATAGGATGATTAGCACCTAGTTTCATCGCTTGATCAATGTCTTCAGCACTCGCAACACCCTCTGCTAGAATGCCAATGGCTTCATTAATCATTGGTATTAAAATTCTGTTAACTACAAATCCTGGTGCTTCTTCAACTAACACAGGCGTTTTACCTAATTTCTCAGCTAATGCAACTATTGTTTCCTTGGTTTCTTCTGAAGTAGCTAAGCCATTAATTACTTCAACTAATTTCATTACTGGTACTGGGTTAAAGAAATGCATCCCTATAATTCTATCCGGTCTATTAGTAGCCGTGGCAATTTCTGTAATAGATAAAGAGGATGTATTTGTTGCTAAAATTGCTTCTTCTGAACAAACGTCATCCAGTTCTTTGAAAATATCTTTTTTAATTTTCATATTTTCAATTGCAGCTTCTACTACTAAACCCACATCACTTAAGAGATTAATATCTGTACTAGCAGTAATTCTAGACAGAATAGCTGCTTTATCATCTGCCGTTATTCTTTCTTTTTTTACACTTCGATCAAGATTTCTATTTATTGTTTTTAATCCATTTTCTAAGTACTCATCTTTCAAATCCCGCATGATTACTTCATAGCCTGCTTGAGCAAAAGCTAGAACAATACCAGAACCCATGGTTCCAGCACCTAATACACCTACTTTCATGGAATCACCTACCTTTTATTTATTTTTAAATGATGGTTTTCTTTTTTCAAGAAAAGCCCTCATACCTTCTTTTTGATCATCAGTTGCAAAACATAAACCAAATAACATTTTTTCGATTTCATTTCCTGATTCAAAGTCTAAATCATAGCCTCTATTAATTGCTGTTTTTGAATAATTAACAGCCATCTGTCCATTTTTTGAAATTTTATTTGCCATGTCAATACTTTCATTCATCAAATCTTCCAAATCCACAACTTTATTAACTAAACCAATTTTTTCTGCTATATCAGCACCTATTACATCGCCAGTAAAAATAAGTTCTTTTGCCTTACCCAAACCAACGAGTCGAGGTAATCTCTGGCTACCTGCAAATCCAGGTGTTATTCCTAAACCCACTTCTGGTTGACCAAATTTTGCCTTATTTGAAGCAATTCTTAAATCACAAGCCATAGCCAGTTCCATGCCGCCACCTAATGCATAACCATTAACTGCTGCAATAACTGGTTTTTCTAGCAATTCTATTCTTCGAAAAACTTTAGAACCAAAGTCAGCAAATTGTCTGCCTTCTTCTGCATTCATCTTAACCATTTCTGAAATATCAGCACCTGCAACAAATGCTTTGCCGTTACCAGTAATGATAATTACATATACCTCTGGATCTTCTCCTAATGACTCAAGTCCTTGGTCTAAATCTTTTAAAGTTTCAATGTTTAAGGCATTTAATGTTTTAGGATTATCTAACTTCACAATGCCAATATTTTCTTTTTTCTCTATAACAATATTTTTATACGCCATAGGTCTCCTTTCTTACAAAGGTTACTTATTTATTTCTTTGCTTATCCTTTGGGACAACACATGTACCCGTTGCTTTACAAACAACAATAGGTTCATCTAAAACATCACAAGCTGAATCACTAATGTCAGGTCTCGGCACAATTACTTTTCTTGCTTCAAAAGACATCTTTCTTGATGAGTTACCAACTTTCGTTATTTCTCCAACGGCCTCAATAAACTCACCAGCATAAACTGGTGCTAAAAACTGAACATCATCATATGCAGCAAATAATCCTTCATCTCCATCTTGTCTGATTAATAATTCTGTTGCAACATCGCCAAATAAGTTTAACATTTTAGCGCCATCCACTAAATTGCCGCCATAATGTGCATCGTGCATACTCATTCGCATTCGAATTACTACTTTTTCACTCATTTTCTCTCTCCCCCCAAAACCTTCTAATTAACTTTCTTAACGTCACAATTATATCAGGTTGACTCCTAAAATTAAAGATATTTTTCTATTGTTCTTCTCATTGTTAAATCTTTAAAAAATATGGTAAAATGAATCTAGAATCTAGGAGGTTTTAGTGAAAATTTTAGGTATCATTACAGAGTATAATCCATTTCATAATGGGCATAAATATCATATTGAAGCAGCCAAGAAAAAAACAGGTGCAGATTTCACAGTCTGTATCATGAGTGGACACTTTTTACAAAGAGGTATTCCAGCAATAATGGACAAGTGGACAAGGACAAAAAACGCCTTGCATCATGGAGTTGATCTAGTGATTGAGTTACCAACTGTTTACTCCCTAAATAGCGCCGAACACTTTGCTGAAGGAGCAATTAAACTATTAAATGCCACTGGTATAACCGATTATGTTGTCTTTGGAAGTGAAAAAGGAACAATAGATAATTTTCATAAAATTAGCCAAGTCTATGCTAATGAACCAAAAGCATTTGTTTTAAAGATGAAAGACAATTTATCAAAGGGCTCAAGTTTTCCAAAGGCAAGACGCAATGCTTTAATAGATTATTTAGGCGAAGAACTAAACCTTGATAGTAAACCTAACAATATTTTAGGTATTGAATACCTTAAAGCTCTTTATAATACAGATAGTTCAATCAAAGCCGAAACAATAAAACGCATACAAAATGATTATAATGACACAAGCTTAACAGGAGAAATCTCTTCTGCTACAGCGATTCGAAAATCATTAGAAGATCAGGTAGACTTTAAAAAAATTGAAAACAGCATACCACAAAGCACATTCGATTCATTGAAGTCTTTTAAAAATGATTTGGTTTTTAAGAAGTCTTTTGAAAACCTCATTTTTTATAAACTCAGAAGTATTTCCACTGAAGCCCTTGGAAAAATTCATGATGTAAGTGAAGGGTTGGAAAATCGGATTAAAGAGAAATCCCTCACTTGCAATAACTTAGAAGAACTTATTTTAGATATTAAAAGTAAAAGGTATACTTATACAAGAATACAGCGTATACTCTTTAAAGCTTTATTAGATATTGAAAATTCAGATGTAAAACACAATCCAAGATATCTTAGAATCTTAGGCTTTAATAAAAAAGGGCAAGTCCTTATTCGACAAATGAAGGAATTTTCTGACTTACCGGTCATTACTAACCTTAAAAACTATGTACCCCAAGATCAAATAGCAAAGCAAATGATTGAAAAAGATATTTTAGCTACAAATATCTATCAATTAGCAAAAAATAAAAAAACTGGGAATTTAGACTTTCTCAATTCACCAGTTATTATTAAATAATCTTATTTCATATTATCTAGTTCAGCAATGTTACGTTCTAATGTTGCTGCTCTAGATTCTAAATCACGCTTTGATTTTACTAAAATCTCTTTTGAATAATCAAAAGAAGAATTTCTCATCTCTAAGGATTTTCGCTTTGCATCCTCTAAGATTTCAGCAGCTTTCTCTCTTGCAGCTACGACAATTTCATGGTCATCAACTAATTTTTGATGTTCCTTTGTAAATTCAATGTTTAACTCTTTCTTTTTTTGCTCTAATTGCTTCATTATTTTTGCTTCTTTTTCTTTTGCCTTCTGGATAATCAATTGTGCTTCTTTTTCTGATTCTAAAAGAATTTCCTCTCTGTTTTTAAAAAGGTATTTTACATGTTGGTATTCTTCTGGGATTTTAGTAGAAATCTTACTAATAATGTCAATTAACTCATTTCTATTAAGCATAATTTTTCCAGTTAAAGGAACAGATGATACATTTTCAAGCATATCTTCTATTTCCTCTAATAAATCCAAGACTTCTAATTTATCTTTTCTTTTATCCAATTGATTCACCCTTCCTTTTCATTGCTTCTAACACAGGAGTTGTAACGAAATTCTCTATATTTCCACCTAAATAAAAAACTTCTTTTACTAAAGAAGAACTCAAATGTGCATATGCCATATCTGTTGTTAGAAAAAAAGTTTCAGCATTCTCATTCAACTTACGATTCATTGTTGCCATTTGAAATTCACTTTCAAAATCTGAAACAGCTCTTAGTCCTTTTACAATTACTTTAATATTGTTTTCTTCAACATAATCAGTTAATAAACCTGCGAAGGAGTCAACAGATACTTTATCATTATCTGCAACTGACGCTTCTACTAAAGCACAACGTTCCTCTAAAGAAAACATTGGTTTTTTTTGTTTATTCACCAAAACTGCCACAATTACTTTATCAAATATCTTTGAAGCCCTATTAACTATATCTAAATGTCCATTAGTTATTGGATCAAAGCTACCAGGATAAACTGCTATATTCATTTAATCCTCCTAAATATTACTATGATTGTTCGACCATATTTACGCTCTTTAATCATCTCTAAGCCATCAAACTCTAATTTGCTTTTATCTTTTTTATCTTTTTCTACAATTATTAAACCATTTAAGTTTAAAACTTCTTTCTCTAAGATTTTATTGATTGCTTTGACTTCAAGACTCTCAAAGTAAGGCGGATCTAAAAATATAATATCAAAGTTTTCTACTGTTTTCTCTAAAAAATCAAAACTATCCTTCATATATAGCTTTATGTTCGTCAGATTACTATTATTAATATTTTCTTGAATAACACGTTTACATGCTCTATTATTTTCAACTAAAACGACTTCCTTGGCACCTCTAGATGCAGATTCAATACCTAATGCACCGGAGCCAGAAAACAAATCTAAAACTCTTTTGTTTTTAATTTCAAATTGAATCATATTGAAAAGAGATTCTTTTACACGGTCCGTCGTTGGACGAGTATCATCTCCAGGAATCGTTTCAAGTGTTGTCCCACCTGCTTTTCCACTAATTACTCTCATAAATTCACCTCTAAATATATAATAACATATTTAACTTAATTTGTAACCATTAAATATCTCCTTTGATTTACTA
>Ga0102926_1000149_pt1 | contig 36103 bp, 39 predicted proteins | sample SalPonR1_A_D2_MG_FD_78173 | JGI IMG/M metagenome (GOLD analysis project Ga0102926, IMG submission 78173) | Salt pond soil microbial communities from South San Francisco under conditions of wetland restoration - Salt Pond MetaG R1_A_D2_MG | ecosystem: Environmental > Aquatic > Marine > Intertidal...
AAAAATTGATGCGACAAATATTACGAGTGGATTAATTTCAACCATTTACAGGACCTCCTTCTGTTTGATCAGGAAAAACATTTCTTGCAATCCAAATAACAATACCTAGCATAAAGAAAGCACCAGGAGGCATTACCATTAGGGTCCAACGCATGAAACCATCGCCTAAGACTTGAATGCCGAATAATGAACCAAAGCCTAACAACTCTCTAAAGAATGCTATAAATAACAATACAGCTGTATAACCTAATCCCATAGTAGCGCCATCAATAAAAGATAAAAATGGCGGGTTATTTTGGGCATATGCTTCACAACGACCCATAATGATACAGTTCGTAATAATTAACCCAACATAAGGGCCTAAAGCATCTGACATTTCAGGCCAATATGCTTTTAAGAATATATCCATTATAATTACATATGTTGAAATAATAAGTACTTCAACCATCATACGAATATGTTTAGGTGTATATTTTCTCAAAAGGGAGACAGTAAGGCTAGAAAAAGCAGTAACAAATATCAAACCAATGCCCATAACTAATGAATTCATAAGTAAATTTGTAACAGCTAATGCTGAACAAATACCAAGTATTTGACGATACACAGGATTATCCTTCCATACGCCTAATGAAAAAAGTTTTTTAATCTCATTCATCAAATCCCTCCTTTTGTGTTAATTCAATAATAATAGGTATTTGGTTATTAAGAATATTTCGAACAGCTGTAGAAGTACTTGTGGCACCTGAAATAGCATCAACATTCCCGCCACTTGCGGTTCCATACTCAATAACTTGCTCTTTGTCTTCAATTGAAATGTTTCTAAATTGTTCTTTAAACTCATTTTCGTCTATTCGACCACCAAGACCAGGTGTTTCTGAATGGTCTGTGAAGTTAACACCTAGTAATTGTGTAAAATCAGGATCTAAAGCAATATGTCCACTAATACTTCCCCATAATCCATCACCAATAAATTGAAATACATATCCTTTCGTTATACCGTTTTCGGAATATATATAATAATTTCTATCACTAATTGATTTTTCTTTTACTTTATTTTTAAAGAAACTAATAATTTCTCTTTCGCTCATTTGGTCTATTGGAAGATTAAGGGAATACAAAACAGAAGTTTGAAATTCTAAGGCTCTTTGTTCTTCAATTCTTTCATAGGTTTGCTCATTTAGAAAAGCAAGTAAGAAAGTAAAAAAAGCCGTAACAAGAATCATAAATACAACAGGATAAAAAATACGCTTTTTCTTAGCCATTTTCTCTCCTTTCTTTTAATTTCTGAGATGCATTATATCGACTAACCAACTCATCAATAATTGGAGCAAAAGTATTGGCAATTAGAATAGCGAACATCATGCCGCCGGCGAATAATGCAAAGCCGCGAATGATAACTGTAACAATGCCAATGATACTACCATATATATATTTAGCCTTTTTATTACGCGGAGCAGAAATTGGATCCGTTGCCATAAAGACTGCACCAAATAAAATTCCACCAGTTAAAATTGCATAAAGGGGATTTGGTACTTGGCTATAACCTGCATAGTGTAAAATAGAAGTTAATGCTAAAAAACTTACAATTACTGAAAAAATAATTTCTTTTGACGCAGTTTTTGTATAGATTAGATAGATTCCACTTAAAATAATTAAAATAGCGCTGGTTTCTCCTATTGAACCAGATATATTGCCTATAAATACTCTAAAATAATCTAACATTTCGCCTGTTGACCGGTAGTTTAACATTGGTGTGACTTGAGTAATCGTATCAACTGAGTAACGTGTTAGATTTCCTAAAATCATTTCCGATGGATTAACCCATTCTACTGTCATAACGTTGGCAAAATTTACATAAATAAAAGCCCTTCCAACAAGAGCAGGGTTAAATGGATTTTTTCCAAAACCTCCAAATACCATTTTACCAAACAATACACCAAATATAATTCCTAAAATCGCAACAAAATAAGGGACCTTTGGTGGAAGAATGAGTGTAAATAGTATGGAAGTGACGATTACTGCTTCAGATATTTTGTTAGTTGTTTTTCTAACAAAAATCCATTCAGTAAAACAAGCGGCTAAGGTAACTAAAGTTAATAATGATAAGACCCGCCAACCATAAAAATAAATACCAGCAATAATCAATGGTACTAATGAGTAGATGACTCTACGCATCATTTTTTGCTTCATAAACTGTACTTTCAATTGTATCCTCCTTTTCTCTAGTTATTTAATAATACCCGATGAAAACGTTATTACACAAAAAAAATAGTTAAATTATTGACATAAAATAAAATAGATGTTATTCTTTTTTATATGAACGACGTTCATTTAATGAATACAATTCAAATAAGGGGGCACTATGAACATGAAAGTATTGAAAAAACTTGTTTTTATCATAATAACATTCTCATTCTTAGCGACTTTAATGGGAATCTTCTATGATTTACAAGGTAAATCTTACAATTACACTTCAATAAGAGGAGAAACGATTAGAATTTACGGTAAAGGTCTTTACAAACACATGTCAGCAGAAGTTGCAATACAAGGGATTGCTCAAGATTATGTAACGCTATTAATAGGGATTCCTTTTTTAGTCATTGGATATACTTTAATGAAGAAGAATTATATAAAAGGGAAGTTACTGCTTACTGGAACAGTTTTATATTTCTTTCTTACTTATTTGTTTTATACCGCAATGGGTATGTACAATGAAATGTTTTTAGTATACGTAAGTTTACTTTGCTTCAGTTTTGTTACATTAGTAATTTTATTGATTTCTTTTGAACCAAAAAATTTAAAGTCAATATTTAATGGAGATCAGACCATAAGATTTGTTGGGAAGTTTTTAATATTTAACAGCATTCTAGTAGGTAGTTTATGGTTGAGTAATATTATTCAACCTTTATTAGATGGAACACTTTATCCAGAAGGTTTAGAACACTATACAACTTTAATTGTTCAAGGATTTGATTTAGGTTTGTTTTTACCAAGTAGTTTTATCTCAGGATATCTTGTTTTAAAGAATAATGAATTAGGTTACTTATTTGCACCAGTTTATATAATTTTTTTAAGTTTTTTAATGACGGCATTGACATCAAAGCTTCTGTTTATGGCTAAAAATAGTGCAAATGTTATTCCAGCGATTTTTATTATGCCAACAATTGCAATCATTTCAATGATTTCATCAGTTAAATTGATTAAAAAAGTTCAAGAGAGGGGTAAAAGTGGGGAATAAAAAAGTTCAATTAGAAAGGAAGAAAACTTATTTTATTGAAGCAACTAAGAGTCTCATAGAAGAAACTGGTGTAGAAGCCCTTACAGTGAAAAAGATTGCACATAAAGCTGGTTACGCGACAGGAACTTTGTATAACTATTTTGATAGTCTAAATGTCTTATTATTTAACTGTATTCTTGATTATTTTGAAGAGTTATATAATACACTATCTGAGGTTCAGCTAGCAAAAGAAGATTATGAGAAATATTTGTTACAATTGATGGCGGTTTATACAGATTATTTCACTCAAAAGCCAGAGATTTATTATTTAATCTATTTAAAAAACCTGGGTTCAGTTGAATCAATAAATGATGGCAAAATATTTCGACCTAAAATAACTAAGTTATTGAATAAAGCTTTAATAGAATATTTTGATAGTAAAAAAGTTTTAATTAAGAATGAAGAGTTAGAAATTATTGGGGGATTAATCACTAATAGTCTTCATGGGAACTTACTATTTTATATAAATAAAAAAAGTAATATAAGTGTTGAAGAATTAAAACAAAAAATAAAATTAGAAGTAACGTATATTATTAAGAGGGGGGAAAAGGAATGACAATTGGAGTATTTTATGCAAGTAAATACGGAACGACTAAAAAAGCAGTGAAAGGGTTAAAGAGAAAATTAGAGAGTAATGGGTACTCAGTTGATGTTTTTAACATCATGAAAGAACAACCTATACTAGAAGATAGAAAGAGATTTGAGTTGATACTTATTGGTGGTTCAATATATATGGGTAAAATTCAAAAAGAAGTGACAAAGTTTTGTCAAAATAATAAAGAAATTATTTTGAGTAATAATTTAGGGTTGTTTTTATGTTGTGGGAGTGAAGATGACTTTGAAAATCAGTTAACTAATAACTTTTCTAATGAGATAGTAAATCACGCCTCAACTAAAGGTTATTTTGGTTATGGTTATAATCTAGAAAAAATGAATTTTGTCTATAGAAAAATTATAAAAAAAGTGGCTAATATTTCTGCGTCGGAAAGCGCAATAAATAATGAATCCATTGAATTATTTGCAAAGAGTGCTATAGAACTCATTCATTAGTGATGTTTAAAAATTAAATATTAGTAGACATATAAAATAGAATGTTATTATGGCGTTCTATTTTTAGTTAAATTTGATTAACTTAAATAAACTAAAAAACACGAATGTTTTTCTTGAAAAAAGAATAAATGTACACTATAATAGTAGTATAATTCGTATAAATTTGAAAATATGGTTCAAATGTTTCTACAAGCTACCTTAAATAGCTACAGGCTACGAGTGCATAGATGATTAAAATCATTATAGTTTACCCTACATCTTATTTTTGCGTAGGAAAACTTATGGACTCTGCTTAGGCGGAGTTTTTTTATTAGAAAAAATGAAGGAGTTTATGAATGAATTTATTAAAAGAAGCTATTATCAATCGTGGAAGTGTTGCTGGCGAAGAAATTCTTAAAGTTGACTCTTTCTTAAATCATCAATTAGATATAGAGTTACTGAATGCTATTGGGAAGGAATTCAAAAAGCGATTTGAAGGAAAAGAAATCAATAAAATTCTTACGATAGAAGCTTCAGGTATTGCCATTGCAGCTGTAGCTGCTCAGTACTTTAATGTTCCTGTTGTCTTTGCAAAAAAAGTTCAATCAAAAAATTTAGACAAAGAAACATACAAGACAGAAGTTTATTCATTTACTAAAGGAAGAACATATGATGTTAGGGTATCAAAGAAGTACTTAAATAAAGAAGATCATATACTAGTAGTTGACGATTTTTTAGCAAAAGGCGGTGCTTCATTAGGGTTAATTGATCTTGTAGATAAGGCAGAAGCTAATTTAATAGGCGTTGGTATTGTTATTGAAAAAGGCTTCCAAGAAGGTGGACAGTTATTGAGGGATCGTGGAGTGAATTTACAATCTCTTGCAATTGTAGATAGATTTATTGATGGCAACATAAGGTTCTTGGATTAATATTAGGGAATTTAGGAGGAAAAATGAAAAAGAGTATTATTGTTTTAATGATTTTTGTATTAGTAGTAGGTATGTTAGCAGGTTGTTCTACAAGTGAAGCCCCTGTAGAAGAAGCAACAGAGGAAACAACGGAAGAAGTTACAAAAGCGGAAGATTTAACTGTTGGGTTTGTATATGTTGGACCTATTGGTGATGGTGGATGGACTTATGCACATGATCAAGGAAGATTAGAGTTAATAGATGCCTTAGGTGTTAATACAATATATGTAGAATCAGTACCTGATTCTGATGCATCTATTGAATCTGAAATTAGAAATATGGTGGACCAAGGAGCAGAAGTAATTTTTGCAACAAGTTTCGGTTATATGGATCATGTTGAGAAGCTATCAAAAGAATATCCAGAAGTTACATTCTTCCATTGTTCAGGTTATAAGCAAACTGAAAATATGGCAAATTACTTTGGACGTATGTACCAACCAAGATATTTATCAGGTGTTGTAGCTGGAATGAAAACAGAAGCAAATAAAATTGGCTATGTAGCGGCTTTTCCAATACCAGAAGTTATTCGTGGTATAAACGCATTCACTTTAGGTGTTAAGTCGGTTAATCCTGATGCTGAAGTAGAAGTGGTATGGACATCTACATGGTATAATCCTGCAACTGAAAAAGAAGCTGCGGTATCATTATTAGATGGTGGAGCAGATGTTATTACTCAGCACCAAGATACAGTTGGACCTCAACAAGCGGCTGAAGAAAGCGGCGCTTACTCAATAGGTTATAATACTGACATGAGAGAAATGGCACCAAAAGCTTATATGACAGCACCTGTATGGAATTGGGGGCCTTATTACATTGAACAGGTTCAAAATGTTATTGATGGTGAGTTTGAAGCGCATGCATACTGGGGCGGTTTAGAAGATGAAATAGTTGCATTAGATGATTTAACAGATTTAGCGCCTGAAGGTGCAAAAGAAGCAGTTGAATCCGCTAAGGAAAGCATGATCAATGAAACCTTCCATGTTTTTGATGGACCAATAAAAGATCAATCTGGCGAGGTTAAAGTAGAGGCTGGTGAGACACTAACAGATGAAGAAATGCTTAATATGATGTGGTTTGTTGATGGTGTCATCGGTAACATAAATTAGGGAGTTCAAATGGAACAGAATGTTTTTGTCAAAGCTAACAAGTTAACAAAAACCTTTGGACAAGTGAAAGCAAATAGTGAAGTGAATTTTGATTTACTGAAAGGCGAAATACATGCTGTACTAGGAGAAAATGGTGCGGGCAAGAGTACTTTAATGAACATGCTATCAGGTTTATATAAACCTGATAGTGGTTCTATTAAGATAAAAAATGAAGAAGTTAGTTTTAATTCTCCAAAGGATGCTATTGCAAAGGGTATAGGTATGATTCATCAACATTATAAATTAGTTGATGTACTCAGTGCAAAAGATAATATTTTAATTGGGAAAAAAGGCAGCTTTTTTCTAAATAAAAATAAAAGTTTTGATTCAATAAAAAATATTGCTGATCAGTATGGTTTACCTATTCATCCGAATAAAAAAGTTTCTGAAATGTCAATTGGTGAAAAACAATCAGTAGAAATCATAAAAGTATTATATTCTGGAGCAGATATTCTAATTCTAGATGAACCAACTGCTGTCTTAACCCCTCAAGAAACAAAAAAGTTATTTGAAATTCTTAGAAAAATGGCAAATAACGGCTGTGGAATAATTATTATTACACATAAATTAAACGAGGTCATGGAGATTTCAGATAGAGTAACAATTTTAAGAAAGGGCCAAACTATAGATACTGTCCTTACGCGGGAAACAACACCAAAGGAATTAACTGATTTAATGGTAGGTGAATCAACAAATTTATCTATTGAACGACCAAAGGTTCAAAGAGGAGAAGAAATTTTAAAGGTTAGCAATTTAGTGGCTAAGAACAATGACCAAGTGACAGTATTGAAAAATATTTCCTTTTCAATGTATCAAGGTGAAATCTTAGGTGTTGCAGGCATCGCTAATAGCGGTCAAAAAGAGTTATGTGAGTCTATTGCAGGGCTTTATAAGGTTGAATCAGGCGAGATTCGATACCATGGCGAGAATATTGTTGGACATAAACCAGTTGATATTATTAAAAGTGGAATATCTATGAGTTTTATTCCTGAAGATCGATTGGGTATGGGATTAGCAGCTTCTATGGATATGATTAATAATTACTTAATTAAAGAACATCATAACCAAGATGGAATGTTTTTAAAAAGAAAACCAATTGAAAAAAAATGCGAAGAAATGATTGAGCGACTTGATATACAAACCCCTGGCATTCATCATCCGGTAAAGGAGTTGTCGGGTGGAAATATTCAGAAGGTTTTAATTGGAAGAGAAATTGATACCCATCCAAGTATTTTAGTAACTGCGTATGCTGTTAGAGGGTTAGATATTAACTCAGCTCATAGAATTTATGATTTGCTTAATGAGCAAAAGAAAAATAATGTGGCAATCCTTTTTATTGGTGAAGACTTAGATATTTTACTTGAACTATGTGATCGCATTTTAGTAATGTGTAATGGTAGTATAACAGGTATTGTGAAATCAGAAGAAACAACAAAAGAAGATCTAGGTTATATGATGACAGGGAACATGGAAAGAGAGGGGATTTTTTATGTTTAGAATGGTTAAAAGAGTTCATATTTCTAAACGTAAATCAATGATGATTAGATTATCCTCTATTTTTTTTGCTTTACTACTTTCTTCATTTTTTATTGGACTAATGGGACATGAACCTTTAAAGGTTTATTCATCTATGTTAAATGGAGCTTTTGGTTCAAAATATAGAATAATAGAAACTTTAAAAATTGCAATACCAATTATCATTACCTCTATTGGTATTATGATTGCTTTTAAAATGAAATTTTGGAATATTGGTGGTGAAGGACAAATATTAATTGGTGCTTTATTTGCAACATATGTAGCTTTAAATTTTGATTACCTACCTAAAGTGATCCTATTATTTGCTATGTTCATAGCAGGCTTTATAGGTGGTGGTTTATGGGGGTTAATTCCAGCATATTTAAAGGTTAAATTTAATACGAATGAAACAATCATCACTTTGATGTTAAATTATATTGCAATTAAGTTTATTACCTATTTACAGTATGGGCCATGGAAGGATCCAAATGCTATGGGATTTCCTAAAATCAAATCTTTTTCTCAATCGGCAATTTTGCCAAAGGTTTTTGGTCTGCATATGGGATGGGTTATTGCAATAATAATCGTTATTATCATTTCTGTTTTAATGAAATACTCTAAATGGGGATATAATATAGCAATCATAGGAGAATCAGAAGATACGGCAAGATATTCAGGCATTAATATTAAAAGAACCGTTCTATTTTCTTTATTTGTATCAGGTGGTATTTGTGGCATTGTTGGTTTTATAGAAGCATCAGCTGTTAATCAGACATTAACACCACTGTTATCATCTGGATATGGTTTTACTGCTATTATCACTACTTGGTTATCTGGTTTGTTACCAAGTATTATTATTCCAGTTTCTATTTTATTTGCTGCAATGGTAAAAGGTGGGTCATTTATACAAACAGCTTTTCAAATACCAAGTTCAGCTGCTAATGTATTACAAAGTATGATCTTATTTTTTGTAATTGGTAGTGAGTTTTTTATTAAGTACCATCTAAAGTATATGGGTATTAAGAAAGGAGAAAATCTATGATTGAATCATTTTTAGTATCCGCTGTAATTTCAGCAACACCACTACTATTTGCAACATTAGGTGAGATTATAACAGAAAAATCAGGGCATTTAAATTTAGGAGTGGAAGGGATGATGTTAATTGGTGCCGTAGCAGGATTTGCTACTGGAATCTTAACAAACAATCCTATTTTAGCGATTATTGGTGCTATTATAGCGGGTAGCGCTTCAGCATTGATATACGCTTTTTTAACAATTACACTTAGAGCAAACCAAGTTGTATCTGGACTTGCTTTAACAATGTTTGGAACAGGTATTTCAAGTTATCTTGGAACAAATTTAGTAGGTTTAAAAATGCCTGAAAGAATTATTAGCTTTTATGAACCTTTTGAAGTACCTATAGTATCTAAAATACCTATTATTGGTCAAGGTTTGTTTAATCAAGACATTTTTGTCTATTTTGGATATATATCGGCTGTAGTTATTGGAATCTATCTTTATAGAACTAGATTAGGTTTAAATCTTACTGCCATTGGTGAAAATCCAGCAGCAGCGGATAATGCTGGCATCAATATTTCAAAATATAAATACATTCATATATTAATTGGTGGTGCTTTATGTGGATTAGGTGGCGCCTACTTATCTGTTGTACAAGTTCCAGTTTGGCAAGATAATATTGTAAGCGGTCGTGGGTGGATCGCTATAGCCTTAGTCATTTTTGCGAAATGGAATCCCTATAAAGCAGTTTATGCTGCACTAATTTTCGGTGGTTTAAGTATCATTGGTTTTCGTTTACAACATCTAAATATATCGCAAAATCTATTAGATGCATTACCTTATTTGTTCACGATTATTGTTTTAGTGATTAGTTCCATAGGTGAAGGTAAGAAAAATGGTCCGCCAGCGGGTTTGTCTATACCGTATTTTAGAGAAGAACGATAGTATGAAATATTCTAACAACCTTTTTATTAAGGTTGTTTTTTTCTTGAAAAGAAATAATGTGAATAGTATAAAAAAATATTCACAAGTCAATAATTTATGTTAAAATATAATTGAGTGAGAACAATGAACAAGAGGGGGTAAATAATGATTTTAACATATACACAACTATTGAATGAAACAATTAATCTTTACTTAACAGGCGATTACGAAAAAGCTTATAATTACATCACAAAATACGGTAATAAAGTGAAGGGTAACTTAGCACAAATTTATAATTTTAGATATGCAATTGCAAGTAAAGCAGGTATGAAAGATTTAGCATTAGCTTTAATGAAAGAAGCTATTATAGATCAGGGTTTTTGGTATGCTAAGGAATATTTAGAATCTGATGAAGACCTAAATCTTTTAAGAGATGATAGTGAGTTTAAAAATTTAGTTAGTATTTGCAATACAAGAGAAAAAGAAGCTCATGGTGTTTCTGAAGGAGAAATGGCATTATTAATAAGTGAAGGCGTGGCTAGATCAGATAATCCCCAGCTAATTATAGCACTTCACGGCAATCAAGAAAGTAATGAAATATCAAAATTGTATTGGAAAGATATTCTAGATAATAATAGAATGATTGCTTTACTTCAATCATCAGAGATTGAATTTTCTAATGCCTATAGTTGGAATGATTTAGACCGTGGCGAGAATACTATAGATAATTTTAAAAAGAGAATAATAACTAATCTTGGTGTGAAGGAGGAAAGAATTATTCTATCTGGGTTTTCTGCCGGTGCTCGGCAAGTGTTACATCATTCTTTTGTTACAAATATAAATATTAAAGGTTTAATACTTCTGGCGCCTTGGTTACCTGAACTAGAAGCCTGGGAAGAGAAGTTAGGTATTTTAAGAGATCAATCGATACATGTTTGTATAGTGTGTGGGAATCAAGATGATGATTCTTTTGAAGACAGCAAAAGACTAGCTAAGCTTTTGAAAAAGCATCAAGTGATGCATCACTTTCATATAATAGAAAATTTAGATCATGATTATCCAAGTAATTTCTCAATAATAATAGAAGATGCTCTTAAATTTATTAATTCCTAAATATTTGTATAATTTTAATTATATTTTAATAATATTTTAATCTTCAAAGGTTATAATAAATTTAGAAAGTTAATGAATGAATTATAGGAGTGGTTAATGGCTATGAAAAATGGGTATTATTATGGTACAGAAGTAGATGAAAAATGGTGGAAAAGATATAAGAAAGCATCTTATTTTATGCGAGGCAATGGAGAATATTGGCTTGATGAAAAAGGAATTTATTTCAGACGATTCATGACACAAGAACCTTTAATGATACCATTTAGTAAGATTAGAGATATAAAATCTGGCTGGTTTCATACAGGGAAAGTTGGTATAGGTAAAACAGCAACGAAAATTGTATGGGAAAATAATGGTCTTCTGCTGAGTTCAGGTTTTAATTTTGAAACCCGGTTAGAAATAGATAGATTTATTGGAAATATAAAGAATAATATTAATAAGAAAGGTAGAAATGGTTAAAAAAAACGAAGAACTAGTAGATTTACACATTCACACAAATGCTTCAGATGGTACTTGGAATATTAAAGAGGCAATTGCGACAATTATTGAAAAAAATATTAAATACTTCTCAATAACGGATCACGATACCATTAAAAATAGTTTGGAGGCATTAAAATATGTTCCAAGGGACAGAAAATTTGTATTAGGTTCGGAGATTTCTTCGACATATAAGGGAAAAGAATATCATATATTAGCTTATGGATTTGATCCTAAAAACAATGCTTTAAAAAAATTGATTAGTGATAATCAATTGATTAGGAAGAAATATAATGATGATCTAATTAAGTATGTAAAAGCATATGAACTTGTTAATGATGTTAGTGATTATAAAAACTATGTATGGGATTCAGCACGTGGGGGATGGAAGTCATTAAATTACTTGTTTGATAAAGGTATTGTGAAGAATTTAGAAAGTTATTTTGAACTAATTGAGATTAGTCAACTAACGTTAGAGTTTAAATCTCCTGAAATAGTAATAGAGATTATAAAACAAGCAGGCGGGTATAGTATTTTGGCTCATCCGAGTGCATATGGGGAAAAATTTATGTCTATTGCCATGTTAGAAAAATGGAAAGCATTCGGTATTAATGGCATTGAATGTTATTCGCCGTATTTTGAAAATCGAAAAGATGCAGCTTATTATGTGAAGTATTGCAAAGAAAATAGCTTGATGATTTCTGGTGGTTCTGATTGTCACGGTAAATTTAATGATCGCTTCATTGGTGTGCCTAAAGTAACCTGGGCAGAAACAGCATTAGAAAGAATTTTTAATATTAAATAGTTGTCTATTTAATTAACTGAAGGGAAGTATGGTGATGAAAAAAATCTTATTGTCTGTTCTAATAATTCAAGCGATGTTTTTTATAGGTTGTAGTGCAATTGATAATCAATCAATGCCTACTAAAGATAGTGAAGAAGTAGTAGTTATTTCTAAAGAAACAGATACAATTAATGAAGAGAATCAATCAATTTATGAAAGGCTTAATAAAGCATATGATTTAGAAAATAAAGAGGAAGTATATATAAGAAGAATTAATGATGAAAAATTCCTCGTCGGTTATCAAGAACAATTTGCTTATCAAATGAATCCTATGTTTCATATCTTTGATATAAACCAGGATCAATCAATACCAATAGAGGGACAGTTTGATTTTATTGATGAAATAAGAGTCGATCAAGACTTTATAGAGTTTTTTTCAAAAGGCTCAAATATAATTAATGGGTTCAAAAAATTTCCGAATATGACTAGAGTTGATATTGAAACAGGTTTAGCTCAAAATAATAACATCTATTCTCGTTTAGGTTCTGATTACAAACCATTTTATATGGGTAATTTCTTAAACGAAACTAAATTAGAGAAGTTAGGAATAGGTGAAGAAAAAATAGTATTCGATTTTGCGGTTTCAGAAAATTCAATTTTAGCTGGCGGAGACCATTGTCCTAATATTCAAGTGATTTCTGAAAATAATAGTGTGTTATCTGTTGATGTAGAGAATTTAGTTCTGAGTGAAGAAGATCTATTGACGTTTAAATCTAAAGCATTTATTGAAGGCCTTCAATTGACTTCTTATACAGATGGACGCGGTATTAAGCATCAAGTAATAAATTTTCAAATAGAAAGTTATGATGAGTATTCATGTAGTTTTGAAACAGGTAGAGATGGCATTAGAGATTTAACAATTTCATTTAGATAGAAGAAAGAGAAGGTGTAAATATGTGGACAAGAGAAATGATAAAATCCCGTGCAAAGGAATATTTGTTTAATATTTATTGGCAGGCATTTTTTGTAAGTTTAATAATTATATTAGTTGGTGGGGGTCATAATACAGGTAGTAGCAATGGTAACTCCGTTAGAAATACTAACATAGGCTTTGATTTTGACTTCGGGACCTTTATAAGAATTAGCGGTTTTGTTCTATTATTTGTAATCATTAGAGTCGTTATTGGTTATCTGCTAGAAGTCGGTGGTCGTAAGTTCTTCATCCAAGCATCAAAGGGAGACGTAGATATGAATTATTTAAAACTAGGTTTTGATAATAATAGATATATGAATATTATCTTTACTATGTTTAAGAAATCCATTTTAATATTCCTTTGGAGTTTACTATTAGTAATTCCTGGAATAATTAAGTCTTATGAATATCGAATGATTCCATACCTATTAGCCGAGAATCCAAACATGAATCCAGATCGTGCCTTTGAGATAAGTAAAATCATGACTGATGGTGAAAAATTCGAAATTTTTGTATTAGACTTATCCTTTATAGGATGGTATATACTTGGAGCCTTGTTCTTTGGCATTGGTGGTTTTTTTGTTAATCCTTATGTAGATACAACTAATGCTGAACTTTATGATATTTTAAAGAGAGATTTAATTGAGAAAAATATGATTTCGAAAAATGAGTTAACACTAAATTAATCGAGGTGACTTAATGCTTTTATTCACAGAGGCAAGTTTAAATGCTATTGATGTCCTTAATAGAATTGCTTTTGATTCCGAAAGTTATTGGGGACATAGCAAAAAAAATGTTAGATGTTTTTAAAAGAGAATATAATTTAACTGAAGCATATTTGGAAAAAAATAGTGTAGTCAATATGGTACTTGATGGAAATATCATAGGATTCTATGCTTTTAATATGACTCAAGAAATGCCTGAGTTAGAGTATTTTTACTTGAAACCCAAATACATAGGTAAGGGTTATGGTAGGAGATTATGGAATGAAGTGATTAAATTTTGTGAAGATAATAAAATCGAAGCGTTTAATTTTGTAGCTGGTGCAGAAGTTAAGAACTACTACTTAAAAATGGGTGCTGAAGTGATTAAAATGTTACCCTCTAAATTGCATACTAAGCGCAAAATCTATGCTTTTAAAATGAGAATTAATGCATATCAGACCTGATGATAATAATTAGGTCTTTTTTATTTAAAAATAAAATCTTGTTGTATTTGAAAAATGATGTTATTATATGAGTATATTCGAATATAGTAATATAAATAAGTTCATGAAAGGAGACTTTATGATTGTATCCGTGTTTAAAGCTTTAGGTGATGAAAATAGGTTGAGGATTTTGAATTTATTATTTCAAAAAGACCTCTGTGTTTGTGAGATAGAAGTGATTTTAGAGCTTAATCAATCAAATGTGTCCAGAAATTTAAGAATATTGAGAAAAAATAATTTTGTTGATACACACAAAGAAGCTCAATGGATACATTATGATTTAAGTTCAAGCTTTAAAGAAAAGCATATGGAGTTAGTAAAGTATCTAGAAAAGGCCTTTAATAAAAATGATATATTTATTAAGGATCTTAAACGATTAGAAAAATATCGTGACAGCCGTTTTGATTGTCAAGTAATTGGAGAGTATAAAACTAAAGTATTAGAAGTATTAGAATAGAGAGGTGGAAAAAATGAAAAAATTAGAAATCTTTGAACCAGCCATGTGTTGTTCTACAGGTGTATGCGGGCCAAGTGTAGATAAAGAGTTACTAAGAATATCTTTAGTATTTAATAAACTTGAAAAAGATGAAAACTTAAGCATAAATAGGTTTAATTTATCCAGTAGTCCCCAAGAGTTTATGAATAATAAAGTGATTAATAAAATAATCAATGAAAATGGTGTAGATGATTTACCAGTAACAATTGTTGATGGAAAAGTTATCAAAAGAAAAGAGTATCCTACAAATGATGAGTTAGCAAATTGGTTAGCATTAGATAAAAAAGTCTTAGAACAAGCCGTCCAGAAACCATCAGTTGAATTATAAGGAGCAAAAATGAATTATAATAATTTTGATATAAATAATATCGAACTAACTAAATATTTATTTTTTACAGGTAAAGGTGGTGTTGGTAAAACTTCTACAGCATGCGCTACAGCAATTACATTAGCTGATCAAGGGAAAAGAGTCATGCTAGTAAGCACAGATCCTGCCTCAAATTTGCAAGATGTTTTCGACATGGAGTTAAATAATAAAGGGGTAGCTCTTGAAGCAGTTGAAAATTTAGTAGTAGCAAATTTTAATCCTGAGGAAGCGGCAAAAGAATACAAAGAAAGTGTTCTGGCGCCTTATAGAGGTAAATTACCAGCGCCAGTAATAGAAAATATGGCGGAGCAATTATCTGGTTCCTGTACTGTTGAAATTGCGGCTTTTAATGAGTTTTCAAATTTTATAACAGATGAAGAAGTATCTAATAAATATGAGCATATTATTTTTGATACAGCTCCAACGGGACATACATTAAGAATGTTAGAATTGCCCTCAGCATGGACTAATTTTATTGATCAAAATACAACTGGTGCATCATGCTTGGGTCAACTTTCTGGGTTAGAGGGTCAGCAAAAAATTTATAAACAAGCTGTCGAAAACTTAGCTAATGATGAACTTACAACTTTAATATTACTTGCAAGGCCTGAAGAAACACCACTTAAGGAGGCTAAACGCGCGTCTTTAGAATTAAAAGAAATTGGTGTAGAAAATCAAATGTTAATTATAAATGGGATTCTAGATGAATATAATGATTTATTATCTGAAAAAATTCATGAAAAACAAAGTAAAGCTTTAATGAACATATCGGACTATTTAAGTCAACTTGAAACATATATGATTCCTTTAAGACCATATAATGTTACTGGATTAGATAATCTAAGATCATTCTTTTCAAGTAATAGTGTTAGCTACAGTACAGATGAGATTATTAAAAGTGAAAATGATAAATTAAAAGATATTATAGATGATCTTATTAAAAATGATAAGAAGGTAATTTTTACTATGGGTAAAGGTGGTGTTGGCAAAACAACTATAGCTGCATCAATTGCTCTTGGATTAGCTAAAAAGGGTAAAAAAGTTCATTTAACAACAACAGATCCAGCGGCTCATTTACAGTTCGTTCTTGAGGAAAGTCAAAACATTACTTTAAGTAGTATTGATGAAAAGGAAGAACTAGAAAAGTACAAAAAAGAAGTGATGAGTCAAGCAAGTAATGGCATGAGTGCAGATGACTTAGCTTATCTAGAGGAAGATCTTAGATCGCCTTGTACACAAGAAATAGCAGTATTCAGAGCCTTTGCTGAAGTAGTTGATAAGTCGGAAAATGAAATTGTTGTCATTGATACTGCGCCAACAGGACACACTCTATTACTACTTGATTCGACACAGACCTATCATAAAGAAATTGAAAGATCTCAAGGTAAAATACCTGAATCTGTTAAAAGATTATTGCCAAAGTTAAGAAATCATGAAGAAACAGAAGTGATTATTGTGACATTACCTGAAGCAACACCAGTGTATGAAGCAAAGCGATTAGTCAATGATCTAAAAAGAGCTGGTATTTTTACAAAATGGTGGTTAATCAATTCAAGTTTTTATAAAACAAATACAACAAATGATATTTTAAAAGTTAAAGCAAGTAATGAAATCAAGTGGATTAACGAAGTTAACAAGATTTCAAATGATCAATTTGCAGTTATTGAGTGGATGCCCGATGAGCTAAAAGGAGAAAAATTATACGAGTTAATTGGTTAGGATGTTTATTAAAACTTAATATTATAAATCTGTGTATCAATAAAGAATATAAAAACCATAATACCTTAGAAAAATAGATTTATGGTTTTTGCTTAGTAGCAATAGACATTACCAAACCTATTATTAAGTAAAAAATAAATATTTTTCTGTTGACAAATATTGTACAATATTGTAATATGTAATTAGTACAAAATAGTAAGTATTACAAATTTAAGTTTAGATGTTATAGGAGGCAAAATTAATGGAAAATTATAAAAAAATGAACAAGTATTTATCTAATCTAGCGGTATTAAATTCGAAGTTACACAATTTACATTGGAATGTAGTAGGTCAGCAGTTTATGCAAGTACATCAATTTACTGAAGCACTTTATGATGATTTTTTTGTAAAGTATGATGATGTTGCAGAACTAATGAAAATGAAAGGTGAAATGCCATTAGTAAAATTAAATGATTATTTAGAGAATGCTTCAATAAAAGAAGTAGATGCTGACAAATTTTCTAGTGTTGAAGTTTTAGAAATTGTTGAAGCGGACTTAAAAGAAATGAAAGCATTAGCAACAGAGATTAGAAGCGAAGCTGATGCAGTAGATGATTTTGAAATCGTTGGCGAATTTGAGGAACATATTGCTTCTTATAGTAAGAATTTATGGTTTATTAGAGCAATCCTTTCAAAATAGACGAGAAATACCCCTTGAATGGATATCTCATTTGCATAAAAAACTCCTAGGTCTTAAGTCTATTAGACTAGGAGTTTTTTAATACAAAAAAAAGCAATCTAAATAAAGATCGCTTTATAGACTATTTTCTCTTATAATATTCACCATCAATTTTTTCATAAATTTCTTCAATGTCAAAGGATGTTTCTTCTATTAGATTTAAAATAATATCATAATCCTTTGATAAAGCTCTTCCAGCCAAACCGCATGAAGCACTGATCTGTCTAGGTACAGGAATGATTTTTACCTTAAGATTATTCTTTTTTAAAAGATTTTCAAACTTTAATGCTAAATGCGTTGAATAAAATGTAGTGATAATATAATTTTCTTCCATAATTTCACCTGATTTCTATTTTTCTATTATTACTTTGAACTCATTATTTTCTTCTATCACATGAAATTTTTTGTCAGATTTAGTTAAGAGACGAGATATATTTTCTTTGGCAACATGTTCATTTACAATAACTTCAAATGAATCATATTCTTTTAATGCTCTTTTCGTCATAAGCACTGGCTCTGGACAACCTCTTCCACGTGCATCAATTATCTTCATAATCATACTCCTTTCTTAGTATACATGTTTTTATTATAATTACAATTAATTTTTCGAAAAGATCTCACTACTATTTGTAATTGCAATATATGTTATAAACATAAAAGCAATGACTATTGATATTTTTCCATTAATACCTACACCTGCACCACTACCTGCAAGTCCAAAATTATGAGATATGGCTGCACCAACTAAAAGACCCATAAATGTAATCGCCGAATCCACATTTCCTTGTGCAGCTAAAATAGTCTGACGGAGTGGACAGCCACCAAGCAGTAAAGAACCATAACCAGCAATAAACATGCCTAGAAAATTCCATAATCCTTCTGTATGAGCAGCTGGTTGGTTCACAAAACCTAAATTAAAAAGTCCTAATAAATTATTCATAATAAATGCTGAAATAATTATTGCGATAAAGCCTATTAATAAGGTAAAATCTTGAATTAAGTAAGCATCACGTATCCCGCCAACCATACATAATCTACTTTTTTGAGCAACAACACCAACAATTAAACCAACAAATAAGGTATATATAATTGGTGCATGTTTAGCATTTAGACCGATAAAGCTAGGCCGGATAAGTAGAAGTGCAAGTAAAACCACCCCGAAGATTGGAAAAACATAACCATTACTTACATTTTGATTATAAGTTCTACCGAGTGTAAACCCTTTCTTTAGAAACTCAGAGCCTAAAATAATTCCAGCAGTAAAGCCTAATATTCCTAGAATAGCATTTAAATCACCACCAGCTAAACGTAAAACCATTCTTAAGGGACAACCTAAAAAGACTAGCGCACCAATCATTACGAAAATTCCTAGAAAAAATCGTACAAAGGGTGCGGAACCGCCTGTCACATGTAATTCTTTGCTAGATTTAGCAATTGCAAAAGCTCCTAAAATGAAACCAATTATTTCTGGTCTTATAAAATATAATTTTTCTACACCGTGAAATCCAAAACTTCCGGCGATGTCTCTGATGAAACAGGCGACACAAATACCCATATTACCCGGATTTCCTAGTTTAACAGATAATGCAGCTAAGATTCCTACAATGGATCCAGCAATTATCATTCCTTTTTTTGTGTTCATTCAATCCTCCTTAGAATATAAAATTATTGATAAAAATTAAACTAACATATATCAATTAATAATATAACATTTTTTGACTCTAACTTAAAATAGATATATTTTATATTAAAAACGTATCGATAAAATAATATTATAAGAAATATAATACTTTTCATTGAAAGTTATAAAAAAAAGAATTACAATTTAAACAGAAGTTAGAGTAATAAATAATAAGATTGGAGTGTTTAAATGAAAGAATTTTATTTTGATTGTGCTGCAACTACTAGAAGAAAACCATTACAAGTAAGAGAAGCAATGATAAATTTTTACGATCATATTGGTTGTTCACCTGGAAGAGGTGGTTATGAATGTTCTCTAGACGCCAGTAGGATTGTATTGAACACAAGATTATCTATTGGTAAATTATTTAACTTTAGTAAAACAGAAAATATAATATTAACTCATAATATTACATATGCCATGAATATGATTTTAAGAGGATTAATAAAGCCAGGAGATCATGTTGTTACAACTACAATGGAACATAATGCTGTTATACGTCCATTAAATGACTTAATAAAGAACAATAGTATTAAAGTAGATTATATTAAAGCTGATGCCCGAGGATATCTATCTGCTGATGCCATTAAAGAAGCCATTTGCGAGAATACAAAAGCAGTCATAACTACTCATGCTTCTAACGTAACAGGCACAGTATTACCAATAGAAGAAATAGCTAGAGTAGTTGAAAAAACAAATGCCTATTATATTGTTGATGGTGCTCAGACAGCTGGGAGTCATTTTATTGATTTAAGTGCTATACCTATCGATGTTTTCGCTTTTACTGGCCACAAGGGATTATACGGACCCACTGGTACTGGAGGTTTTATCATCAAAGATGAAGCAGCTAAGAATATGGATGCCTTGATTCAAGGTGGAACCGGCAGTATTTCAGACAGAGATTTTCAACCAGATTTTCTACCGGATAAGTTTGAAAGTGGTACGACTAATACTATTGGCATAGCAGGTCTAGGCGCTGGTATTGATTTCATATTGGAAGAAGGTATTAATAATATTCATAAAAAGAAAAAAGAGCTAACGGAGTATTTTTTAAAAAAACTAGAGACGATGGAAGATATTATTATCTATGGACCTAAAGACACTGATTATCAAACATCAACAATTTCAATTGGTATTAAAAATGCTGATCTAGGACAAATAAGCTTTATGTTAGACGACGATTATAATATTATGACTCGATCTGGTTTACATTGTGCACCTTATGCCCATCAAACAATTGGTACTTTTCCTGAAGGAACGCTTAGATTTTCCTTTGATATTTTTAACACAAAAGAAGAAATAGATTATATAATTAACAGCTTAAAAAAAGTAATCTAATGATATAATAGTTTAGGTTAGACTCATTTTATTAATGTAAATACTAGAAGGTGGTTTGTGACATAAATCATCTTTTTTTGTTGATAAATTACGATATTATTAGTTGCCATATTCATAATTGTTCATATTTTCATACTTACACTAGATTGAAAAAATGTAAGAAAATCAACATAATAAGCGTCAGTAATAATTCTTTTTCTCTTTTTGAAAATATTATATATTGGGTTCTCACCAAAAAAAGTAGCGTTGATGAATCTTTGCAATTTTATCTCCAGGCAATGTTCTGTTCCCATGGTGTTTACTTCAGAAAAGTTAGCAAAATACTATAACAATATAAAAGAACCAGGCCACTTTATGATAAACTAGAGTCAAAGCAGAAAATTCTATTTTAAAGGAGGGAGAAAATTATGTACTGAGTAGGTAAAAAAATTGTTTATTAGTATCAAATTATTAGAGTTGTAGTTTAATAAACATAAATAGATCTTGCTAATTGAGTTAAATTTACATAAAAACATGATTATATAATAATCGCGATTGATTTATTTTATAAATTGTTATATAATAATTTTAATAATTGCTAAACAGTTAAAGGAGGGTTCAATGGTTAAGGACACAATTGAGTATCAATCAGAGGTATGTGAAATTTTAGAGAAGTTTCAAAGAGATAGCACAAACCTGTTACCAATTCTATTGGAAGTACAGGAAATGCATCCTAAAAACTATGTTTCAGAAGAAATAGCAGTATTTATAGCAAAGTATTTAGGAATCTCCATTGGAAGGGTAGCAGCTGCAATATCATTCTTTTCAGCACTTTCAAGTGAACCAAGGGGTAAAAATATTATTCGAGTTTGTAAAAGTACAGCTTGCATGGTGAATAATGGAGAAAATTTATTGAATATTCTGAAAAAAGAGCTAAATGTTCCGGTAGGAGAAACAAGTAAAGATGAACTTTTCACTTTAGAGTTAACAGAATGTATAGGTGCTTGTGATGTAGCTCCGGCATTTAAAATTAACGAGAATGTCTATGGAAATTTAACAAGAGAGAAAATAATTGAAATTATTAATGATTACAAATCTGGTGTAGAATCTAAGACTTCTAAACAAATCAGTTTTACTGAATTAAAAAATGATAAAAATACTTCATCAACTAATATAATTTCTAAAAATTTTAAAAATTACAATCCAGAGAGTTTATCTGAATATAAAAGTTTAGGTGGATTTAAAGCTTTAGAAAAGTCTTTTCAAATGACTCATGATTCCATTATTGAAAGTATTGATTTATCAGGTCTTCGTGGGCGTGGTGGTGCAGGATATCCAACAGGTAAGAAGTTAAGACAAGCCAAGGCACCTAAGAATGATAGAAAAGTAATTATATGTAATGCTGATGAAGGAGAGCCAGGAACATTTAAAGATCGACAGTTTATTGAACATGATCCTTTCAAAATACTAGAAGGTATGATTATAACCGGTAATGTTATTGATGCAACTGAAGGATATATTTATGTTAGACATGAGTACAATCATTTACACCGACGTCTACATAATGTTGTTAGCGAAGCTAGAAAAGCTGGATTGCTTGGCAAAAATATTTTAGGCTCAGGTTATGATTTTGATATAAAAGTCTTCTCTGGTGGCGGTGCTTACATTTGTGGTGAAGGTGGTGCCTTAATTGAATCAATGGAGGGTAAGATTGGTTATCCGCGTGTTAAACCACCCTATACAAAGCAATGTGGTTTAGAACAATTACCAACCTTAGTAATTAATGTTGAGACGCTATGTTCTATAGCTACAATATTAGATTATGGTCCAGAAAAATATGCTAAACATGGTACTAAAGCTTCACCAGGTACTAAATTAATTAGTTTAAGTGGAAACGTTTCCCAACCTGGCGCTTTTGAAGTAGACTTTGGTATAACTATTAATGATATTATTGAAAATCTAGGTAGAGGCGTGAAAGATCAAAAACATGCAAAATTTATTCAATTAGGTGGTGCCAGTGGTCCTCTTATTCCTAAAAAAGACTTTGATGTAAAGCTTTGTTACAATGATTTAAAAAACAGAGGTTATCAAATGGGCTCTGGAGCAGTAGTTGTTTGTGATGAAGATCAAAATGTTGTTGAATACTTAAAAAATGTATATGAATTCTTTGAACACGAAAGTTGCGGAAAATGCACCCCTTGTCGAGAAGGAAATCATTTAATTGTAGATAGACTAGATACTATCTTAAAAGGTGAAGGGACACAAAAGGATTTAGATACAATTAAGCGGTTAGCATTGCATATGAAAGATTCTTCATTTTGTGGCGGAGGAAAAACAGCACCTACTGCGCTATTATCAGCTTTTAGACATTTTAATGAAGACTTTAGTAGAGCAATAGGAGAGTAAAGGAGGGCATTAAATTGAGTAAAGTATCTATTCAAATAAATGGAGAATCAATAGAAGTCGAAGAGTCATTAACAGTTTTAGAAGCATGTAAAGAAATAGGAATTGATATTCCAACATTATGCTATTTAAAAGGGATTAATGAGGTTGGTTCGTGTCGAATGTGTGTTGTTGAAGTAGAGGGACGTAGAAATTTAGAAGCTTCATGCGTTATGCCAGTAAGAGAAGGTATGTCAGTAAAAACAAGTACCAAGAGGGTTCGTGAGTCAAGAAAAACGACATTAGAGTTATTACTTGCAAGCCATGAAAGAGAATGTTTAACATGTGTACAAAATAATTATTGTGAACTCCAAAAATATGCTGAAGAACTTGGCGTTGATTCCTTAGAACTGAAGGAAAGAAGAAAAGAAAAAGTAATAGATGAATTTTCACCTTCTATTGTTAGAGATTCTACAAAATGTATTTTATGTGGTCGATGTGTGAACACATGTAAAAGTGTACAGGGTGTTGGCATTCTAGAATTTATTAATAGAGGGTTCGATACAGTAGTAGCACCTGCATTTAGTAAAAGTTTATCTGATGTTGATTGTCTCTATTGTGGACAATGTGTAACATCATGTCCTGTTGGCGCATTATCAGAAAAAAATGATACTGAAAAAGTATGGGATGCTTTAGAAGATCCTAATTTACATGTTATTGTGCAAACTGCCCCTGCTGTCAGAGCCGGTTTAGGTGAATTATTTCAGTATCCAATGGGCACACGTGTCACTGGTAAAATGGTAACAGCTTTAAAACGATTAGGTTTTGACAAAGTATTTGACACAAATTTTGCAGCTGATTTAACGATTATGGAGGAAGGAACTGAATTATTGGGACGAATAAATAATGGTGGTGTTTTACCAATGATTACCTCATGTTCACCTGGATGGATTCGATATTGCGAGTATAACTTTCCCGAACTATTAGATCATTTATCCACGTGTAAGTCGCCACAGCAAATGTTTGGTGCCATTGCAAAGTCTTACTATGCTGAAAAGTTTGATATTGACCCTAAAAAAATATTTGTTGTTTCAATAATGCCATGTACTGCAAAAAAGAGTGAAAGAGAAAGAGAAGAAATGGCTGTTGAAGGTCTACGAGATGTAGATGTTGCATTAACGACAAGAGAATTAGGAGCAATGATTAAAGAAGCTAGATTGAATTTTCATGAATTACCGGACAGTGACTTTGATAAAGTTCTTGGTGAGTATACAGGAGCTGGTGTTATTTTTGGTGCTACAGGTGGTGTAATGGAAGCGGCTCTTAGAACAGTTGCAGACGTATTAACTGGTGAAGATTTAGAAGCAATTGAATATGAAGCCGTTAGAGGGACAGAAGGTATAAAAGAAGCTTCTGTAGAAATAGGCGATTTAACAGTAAATGTTGCTATTGCACACAGTACTTCTAAAGCAAAGGAATTACTTGAAAGTGAAAAGTTTTCTAATAAATCTTATCACTTTATTGAAATAATGGCTTGTCCTGGTGGGTGCGTTAATGGTGGTGGACAACCTTATGTTACGGCAGAAGTGAGAAATTCAATAAATGTGAAGGAAGAAAGAGCGAAAGCTTTATATGAAGAGGATAAAAAAATGCCATTAAGAAAGTCGCATAAAAATCCTGAGGTAATAGCATTATATGAAGATTTTTTAGGGGAACCTAATAGCCATAAGGCCCATGAGTTACTTCATACACACTATAGTGCAAAAGATAAATATAACTTAGATAAAATTAATATGATGTGTAAATAGAAATAATTAAAAAAGTCGATTGTTAGAAATATCTAATAGTCGACTTTTTTAATATTTTAACGTTTTTTAAGTTCTAAAGTTAATAGAATATCTAAGTATTCCATAAAACTTTCTGTATAACCAACATAGTCATTACTAGCTGTTTCAAGATATTTATTTAGAAGACCTCTAAAGGTTAGAATCATTAGTTCATTAATTTTTTTTGCATCTCTTTTATTAATAAAACATCCACTTTCAATACAATCATCCATTAAAGTCATATTTCTTTTATAAATATCCTTTTCATTGAGCATGGCCTTAAGACGATCATTCTTTGTATTGAGACGATCAGGGTATATTTCATAATATAGGGTAAGGGATTCACTTAACTCAAAACTATATTTAGAAAAAAACAAATCATAATAATCATTAGGGTTCTTAAAGGCCTCTTCCGAAAATATTCTCCATATTTTAATAAATTGCTCTAATGGATGAATGTCATCTGAAATTTCTTTATATAGTCGTTCTGTATATTCTTCTAGATGCGTAATTTTAGTAAAGAAAATAAGATGATCTAGATCATTGAAATAATTATAGATTGTAGAGCTATTGTAACCAGCTTTTTTTGCTATTTTTCTTACCGTGGTATTTTCAATACCTATTTCTTTAATAATCTCATCAGCAGCTGTTATAAAATAATCCATTGTACGTAATGTCTTAATGCTAAAATCTTTCATAATTAACCTCCATTTTTAATATAACAACAGTATACAACTTTAATGAACAAAATGCAATTTGATTATATAGAAAGCAATTTCTTAAAAATAAACACGTTTATTTTATCTGCAATAAACAAAATATAAACGCGTTTATATAAAAAACATGTTTACAAAATAACCAAGAATATGTTATACTTTAATTGTCAAATAAATATCAATATGAAGGAGGGTCAAAAATGAAATTAGAAATTGGAAATTTCCAAGTTCAAAAAGTTGAATTTGGGAAAACGTCTTCCTATAAGGATGGGACGTTAACAATCAACAAAGAAGAAGCACTTGCAGTAGTATTTGAAGATGAGCATATCACAGATGCAGATTTAGTTTTAACTAAACCTGGTGATGATGTAAGAATTGTACCTGTGAAGGAAGCAATTGAGCCGCGATTTAGATTAAACGGTGGTCCAGCATTCCCAGGCGTAACTGGTAAAATTGAAAGAGTAGGTGAAGGAAAAGCTGTTGCACTTAAAAATTGTAGTGTATTAGCCGTTGGAAAACACTGGGGTAGTTTCGGTGATGGATTAATAGATATGAGTGGTGAAGGTGCGAAATATACCATCTTCTCAAAATTAATTAATATCTGTTTAGTCGCTGATACTGATGAAGAATTTGAGCGTCGTGAGCAGCAAAAGAAAAATCACGCGATTCGTTGGGCAGCACATCGCTTAGCAGAGTACTTAGGAAGTATTGTAAAAGATATGACACCTGAGTCAACTGAGACTTTTGAACTAGGACCTATTACTAAACGAGATGAAAAAGTTAAATCTTTACCATCAGTAGTTTATGTAATGCAACCTCAATCTCAAATGGAAGAATTAGGCTATAATGATTTAGTTTATGGCTGGGATACGAATAGAATGTTACCAACATTTATGCATCCAAATGAGATATTGGATGGTGCGATTATCTCTGGTAGTTTTATGCCTTGTTCTTCAAAATGGTCGACTTATGATTTCCAAAATTGCCCAACAATCAAAGGGTTATACAACGAACACGGTAAAACAATAAATTTCTTAGGTGTTATAATGTCAAACTTAAACGTTGCTTTAGAGCAAAAGGAAAGAGCGGGTATGTTTGTTCAACAAATCGCTAGTAGTTTAGGTGCAGATGCTGCTATCTTAGCTGAAGAAGGTTATGGGAACCCTGACGCTGACTTCATTGAATGTTTTAGAGTTTTAGAAGAAGCAGGAATAAAAACTGTAGGAATGACAAATGAATGTACTGGTCGTGATGGTCAATCACAACCATTAGTTACTTTAGATGAATCTGCTGATGCAATTGTATCTTGTGGTAACGTATCAGCATTAATTGAACTACCACCAATGGGTACAGTAATTGGTGAATTAGATGCCTTGAAACGAGACGGCTTGTCTGGTGGATGGGAAGATGATGAAAAACTAGGACCTTCTGTTAAAGAAGATGGATCAATTATTATGGAAAATAACTCCATGTTCTGTGGCGATTCAGTACTAGGTCAATCAGTTAAAACAATGAGAGAATTTTAATTAGGGGGTGAAAAAATGAAAAAAGGAATTTTATATTTAAATCAATTCTTCGGTCAAATTGGTGGAGAAGATAAAGCTGACTATGCACCAACAATTCAAGAAGGTCAAGTAGGTGCAGGAATGCTTCTGAGTAATTTATTAGAAGATGCTGAAATTACACATACACTCATATGTGGTGACAACTTTATGGGCTCTAATGAGGAAGAGGCAGTTGAAAAATTACTCGGATTTTTAGAAGACAAAGAATTTGATATTTTCTTTGCAGGACCAGCTTTTCAAGCAGGACGATATGGTAATGCTTGTGGTGTCATTTGTAAAGCAGTTAAAGAAAAATTTGATGTGCCAGTAATATCATCTATGCATAAGGAAAATCCTGGTGTAGATATGTTCAAAAAAGATGTTTTCATTTTTAAAGGTGGTGACAGTGCTGCTAAAATGAAAGATGATATGACAAAAATGGCAGAGTTCGGTAACAAGTTATTAAAAGGTGAAAAAAGTGAAGGTGCTGAAGCTGAGGGTTATTATCATAGAGGTATTCGTCATCAAGTTTGGTTAGAAGATGAAACACCAGCAGTTGTCAGAGCAATTGATATGTTGCTTAAGAAAATAAACGATGAACCGTTTACTTCTGAGTTACCAATACCAGAATTAGAAACAGTTCCTGTCGCACCAGCTATTGCATTAGAAAATGCAAAAATTGCTCTTGTAACATCAGGTGGTATTGTTCCAGTAGATAACCCAGATCATATTCAATCTGCATCAGCAACAAGATGGGGACGTTACTCAATTGCTGATATGGATAAGTTAGATAATAGAGCGAACGGAGCATTTAAGACAATTCATGCAGGGTATGATCCAGCTGCAGCAGATGCAGATCCGAATGTATGTGTACCGTTAGATGCTTTAAGAGCTTATGAAAAAGAAGGTAAAATTGGGAGTATCCATGAGTATTTTTATACAACTGTAGGAACGGGAACAACTGAAGCAGAAGCTGCTAGAATGGCTCAAGAAATGATTGAGCATTTAAAAGCAGATGAAGTAGATGCTGTTATCCTAACTTCTACGTGAGGTACCTGTACACGTTGCGGTGCAACGATGGTAAAAGAAATAGAAAAAGCGGGTATTACAATAGTACAAATGGCAAACTTAATTCCAGTAGCTAAAACAGTAGGCGCAAACCGAATGGTTCCAACAATTTCTATACCGTATCCTTTAGGAGATCCACAAACTTCTAAAGAAGAACAGTGGAAGTTAAGATACCATAGAGTTGGCGTTGCATTAGATGCTTTAGCAACAGAGGTTGAAGAACAAACAGTTTTTGAAGTTTAAAAAATAAAAATCTATCTTCTTATCTTGATAAGGAGATAGATTTTAATATATTCATTATATTCTCTTTTCAATCATGAATATTTGAATGAGTGAGGTTTATGTAACTCAAAACACGTAATAACCATCAATAATAGTATTTATACTAGATAAAAAAGACTTATCAATTCTAAGAAGAATTGATAAATCTTTTTTATCTATTTAGTTGCAAGTGAGATGATCATATCTAAATATTCCATGAAATGATCAGTATAACCTTGCACATCATCACTATCTGTTTCTAAGTATCTATTAAGTAAACCACTATAAGTAAGAATCATTAGTTCATTGATTTTTTTTGCATCTTTTTTGTTAATAAAGCATCCATTTTCAATGCAGTTATCAACAAGAGCCATATTCCTTTTATAAATATCGTTTCTACTTAACATTGCCTTTAGTCGATTGTTTTTAGTGTTTAAACGTTCAGGAAATATTTTGTGATATAAAGTAACCGTTTCATTGAGTTGAAGACTATATTTTGAAAAGAATAGATCATAAAAATCATGTGGATTTTTAAAAGTTTCTTCAGCAAATATTCTAAAAACCTTTATTAATTCATCCAATGGTTCTAAATCATCAGATATTTCGTTATATAGACGTGCTTTATATACTTCTAGATGTGAAATTTTAGTAAAGAATATTAGGTGTTCAAGATCATTAAAATAATTATAAATGGTGGCGCTGTTATATCCAGCTTTTTTCGCTATATTTCTAATGGTAGCTTTTTCAATTCCTTCTTCTTGAATGATTTCATCTGCTGCTGTTATAAAGTAACCCATTGTTCTTAATCGTTTTATACTTAAATCTGACATATATCCCTCCAATTATTTATATGTTATAGTATACAATTTTAACGAAGAAAAATCAATTATGAATTTATTTATTATTATACGATGAAAATGCTAAATTCCAAGAGTTAGAAATATTAACGGTATTTTAGTCGTGTAAAGAGTATAAATCATTATTAATATGAAAAAATAAAAATAATTTTTCTTTTTTTTGATAGTTATAAACATTGAATAAATCCTATGATTAAGGGATTTAATCGCAGTAATTCTTATAAAAAAACGAACTAATCGCAATTAATTTTAAAATCATGTTTACAAAATAATCGCGATTATGATACAATAAAATGGACGGAATTGATAAATAAATATCAAAGAGAAAGGAGGGAAAATGAAATTAGAAATAGGTAATTTTAATGTCAAAAATGTAATGTTTGGGAAAACGTCTTCATTTAAGGACGGTACACTAATAATTAACAAAGAAGATGCACTTGCAATTGTCTTTGAAGATGAGCACATCACAGAAGCAGATATTGTATTAACAAAACCTGGTGATAGTGTGCGAATAGTACCTGTAAAAGAAGCAATTGAACCACGCTTTCGATTAAATGGTGGTCCAACTTTCCCTGGTGTTACTGGTAAGATTGAAAGAGTTGGTGAAGGAAAAGCAGTTGCCCTAAAAAATTGTAGTGTATTAGCAGTTGGAAAACATTGGGGTAGTTTTGGTGATGGATTAATTGATATGAGCGGTGAAGGCGCGAAATATACAATCTTCTCAAAACTTAATAATATTTGCTTAGTAGCTGATACTGATGAAGCGTTTGAGCGTCACGAACAACAAAAAAAGAATCATGCACTTCGATGGGCAGCTCATCGATTAGCAGAATATTTAGGCAGTATAGTAAAAGATATGACGCCTGAAGAAACTGAAACGTATGCATTAGATCCAATAACAAAACGTAAGGAAGAAACAAAGAAATTACCGTCAGTTGTATTCGTTATGCAACCACAATCTCAGATTGAAGAACTAGGTTTTAATGTTTTAAATTATGGATGGGATACTAATAGAATGTTACCTACATTTATGCATCCAAATGAGATATTAGATGGTGCTATGATTGGTGCGAGTTATATGTGTGCTTCTTCAAAATGGTCAACTTATGATTTTCAAAATTGTCCAATGATTAAGACATTATATCGTGAGCATGGTAAAACGGTTAACTTTTTAGGAATCATCATGTCAAATCTAAATGTTTCTTTAGAGCAAAAGGAAAGAGCTGCAATGTTTGTACAACAAATGGCTACAAGTTTAGGTGCAGATGCTGCGATTGTAACTGAAGAAGGTTATGGTAATACAGATGCAGACTTTATTGAATGTATCAAGCTTTTAGAAGAAGCAGGAATAAAAACTGTAGGTATGGTTAACGAATGTACTGGAAGTGATGGTACATCTCAACCATTAGCAGCATTAGATGTTGCAGCTGATGCCATTGTGTCATGTGGTAATGTATCAACATTACTTGAATTACCAGCAATGGAAACTGTAATTGGTGAGTTAGAGTCGTTAATGAGAGATGGACTATCTGGCGGCTGGGAAGATGATGATGAGTTAGGACCTTCTGTTAGAGAAGATGGTTCAATTATCATGGCAAATGATTCTATGTTTTGCGGCGATTCAGTTTTAGGTCAATCAATTAAAACAATGAAAGAATTTTAGTAAAGGGGGTGAATCAATTGAAAAAAGGAATCTTATATTTAAATCAATTTTTTGGACAAATTGGTGGCGAAGATAAAGCAGGCTATGAACCAACAATTCAAGAAGGAGTAGTTGGCGCAGGAATGCTACTTAACAATTTATTAGATGATGCAGAAATTACACACACACTTATTTGTGGAGATAATTTTATGGGATCTAATGAATCTGAAGCAGTTGAGAAAATTCTAGGTTATTTAGAAGATAAAGAATTTGACATTTTCTTTGCAGGTCCTGCTTTCCAAGCTGGTCGATATGGTAATGCTTGTGGCGTCATCTGTAAAGCTGTTAAAGAAAAGTTCAACGTACCAGTGATTACATCTATGCATAAGGAAAATCCTGGCGTAGATATGTTCAAAAAAGACGTTTTTATTTTCAAAGGTGGCGATAGTGCTGCTAAAATGAGAAATGATATGACTAAAATGGCAACATTTGGAAATAAGGTATTAAAAGATGAGGAAAACAAAGGCGCTGAAGCTGAAGGTTATTTCAAACGAGGTATTCGTTTGGAAGTGTTTTTAGAAGATGAAACACCCGCTTGTGAAAGAACCATGAGCATGTTGCTTAATAAAATCAATGACGAACCTTTCGTATCAGAATTACCCATCCCAGAGCTAGATCGTGTACCAATTGCACCAGCTATTGAATTAGATGGGGCAAAAATTGCTCTTATTACTTCGGGAGGGATTGTACCTGTTGATAATCCGGATAAAATTCAATCTTCATCAGCCACACGATGGGGACGTTATTCGATTGAAGGGTTAGAAAGATTAGGTAATCGATCAGATGAGGCTTTTAAAACAATTCATGCTGGTTATGACCCTGCAGCAGCAGATGCGGATCCAAATATTGTATTACCATTAGATGCATTAAGAGCTTACGAAAAAGAAGGTAAAATAGGAAGTATTCATGATTACTATTATGCCACAGTTGGAACAGGAACAGCTGAAGGCGAAGCAAAAAGAATGGCGTTGGAAATAATAGAACATTTGAAGCAAGATAAAGTAGATGCAGTTATTTTAACTTCTTGCTGAGGTACCTGTACACGTTGCGGTGCAACGATGGTTAAAGAAATTGAAAAAGCAGGTATAACAGTGGTTCAAATGGCAAACTTGATTCCAATAGCTAAAACAGTTGGTGCAAATCGTATGGTGCCAACAATTTCTATTCCTTATCCTTTAGGAGATCCACAAACACCGAAGGAAGAGCAATGGAAGTTAAGATATCATCGTGTTGGCGTAGCATTAGATGCTTTGGCAACTGAAATTGATGATCAAACAGTATTTGAAGTTTAAAGTTAAAATGTAAATTTGTGTTTAGTGATTGTTTTAGTCAGCCCTTAAATTAATATTTATATTACATAATTATAAGGGTCAATATTTTACGATAGGGGGAAAAATTGAAAAAGATTGAGTTTTGGAATCCAGTATTTACAATTTCTTTAATAGTATCGGTTATTATAGTTGGTCTTGGTGTTATTTTACCAGAGGGTTTTGCTAGTATAACATCAGCATCATTTGATTTTTTAGTAGGTAACTTTGGTTGGTTTTATATCCTTACAATGTCATCATTTGTTGTGTTTTCACTTGTGATGTTATTTAGTAAGTATGGTGATATTAGGTTAGGTCTTCCAACTGATAAGCCAGAATATAGTTTAATGTCATGGTTTGGTATGCTATTTAGTGCCGGCATGGGTGTAGGGCTAATATTCTTCGGCGTAGCAGAGCCATTATTTCACTTTAGTGGACCACTCAGTGGTATTGCACCAGAGTCTGCTGCAGCAATGGACTTTGCTTTTAGAAAGTCATTCTTACACTGGGGATTACATCCTTGGGCAGCTTATGCAATTATGGCATTAGCTTTAGCTTATATGCAGTTTAGAAGAAGAGAAGTAGGACTTATCAGTAGTATTTTTATACCATTAATTGGTAGAGAGAAAGCAACAGGTCCAATCGGTAAGACAATAGATATCTTAGCAATTTTCGCTACAGTTGCTGGTGTTGCGTCTTCACTTGGTATGGCAACAATGCAGATTAACGGTGGATTGAATGGATTAATTGGATTACCAGTTAATACAGGTATTCAATTAACTATCATAGGAATTATAACATTCTTATTCGTACTAACTGCTGTAATGGGTATTGAAAAAGGAATCAAGCTTGTATCAGACATGAATATTACATTATGTTTTGGATTAATGATTGTAGCATTCTTAGTGGGACCAAAAGTTGAAATTTTAAATAATTTAAGTAATTCAGTTGGTTTGTATATGGCTGGACTTATTCCGGATAGTTTCGCAATATCTGGTGATCCATGGTACGGTTGGTGGACAGTATTTTACTGGGCTTGGTGGATTGCTTGGGCGCCATTTGTTGGAACATTTATCGCTAGAATATCTAAAGGTAGAACGATTAGACAATTTATTGCTGGTGTATTAATTGCTCCAACAATTATGAGTTTCTTCTGGTTCTCAATTTTTGGTACTGTTGGTATTAAAGTTTATGATAAAATTGGTGCTTTTGCTACAGAAACAGCATTCTTCCAAGTATTTGAACATTATCCATTAGGAACATTATTATCTGGTGTAGCAGTATTACTATTAACTACATTCTTTATTACATCAGCTAACTCTGCAACATTTGTAATGGGTATGTTTTCAGAAGGTGGCGACTTAAATCCAGGTACGCCTAAGAAAATAGTTTGGGGACTAGTAACAGCTGGTTTAGCAGCAGTATTATTGCTTGCAGGCGGTTTAGGTGCTTTACAGACAGGTTCAATTGTAGCAGCCTTCCCATTTGCATTCGTAATGATTGCAGCAATGGTTTCTTTAGCTAAAGCTTTAAAAGGCGATGCGGCTTATATAGCAGAAAATACAGAATATCAAGAGTCAAATATTGGTTAGTGAATTGAAAGGGGAACGATAGTAATGAATCAACAGTATGATGTTGTCATTATTGGTGCAGGTCCGGCTGGTTTATCAGCTGGACTCTACGCTGCACGATCTAGAATGAGTGTTTTAATTTTAGAGAAAGAAAAAAAAGGTGGACAAATTGTAACAACTGATGAGGTAGCAAATTACCCAGGTTCTATTCGTGAGGCAACAGGTCCATCATTAATTGCTCGAATGGTTGAGCAATGTGATGAATTTGGTGCTGAAATCAAAATGAAAACAGTTGTAGATTTAGATTTAAAATCAAAAATGAAGAAAGTTATTTTAGATGATGATACAGTAGTTGAAGCAAAATCAGTAATTATTGCTACAGGCGCTGAACCTAGAAAATTAGGCGTTGATGGAGAAAAAGAATTGACTGGTAAAGGCATTTCTTACTGTGCGACATGTGATGCAGATTTTTTCACTGATTTAGAAGTTTATTGCATTGGTGGAGGCGATACAGCTGTAGAAGAGGCAATATACTTAACAAAATTTGCTTCAAAAGTTACCATTGTTCATCGAAGAGATGAATTGCGTGCAGCTAAATCTATTCAAGAAAAAGCATTTAAAAATGATAAAATTGAATTTATCTGGGATAGCGTAGTTGAAGAAGTGAATGGCGATGGCATTGTTGAGCAAATGGTCTTAAGAAATAAAAAGACTGGTGAAAAACAAGTCATTGATGCACCAGAAGATGTAGGTACTTTCGGAATCTTTGTTTTCGTTGGATACATCCCAAATACAGAACTTTTAGATGGGCATATCAAATTATCGCCGCGTAAATATATTGAGGCATGTACTAAAATGAAGACTGATGTACCAGGTGTATTTGCTGCTGGAGATGTAAGAGATAAAGATCTTAGACAAGTTGTAACAGCAACAGCAGATGGTGCAATTGCAGCGACGCAAGCAGAACATTATATTAGTAATACAGAATTTTAGGAGGTATAACAATGTTAGTATTAGATAAGAAAACTTTTGAAGAAGAAGTACTAAATTCAGATGGGTTCACTTTAGTAGATTATTATTCAGATGGTTGTGAACCATGTAAGGCATTAATGCCAGATGTAGAGGATTTAGCTGAAGCTTATGGCGATCAAGTAAAATTTTGCAAGCTTAACACAACTGGCGCTAGAAGATTAGCTATTAGCCAAAGAGTAATGGGCTTACCAGCAATCTTGCTTTATAAAGATGGCGAAAAAGTTGATGAATGTACAAAAGATGATGCAACAAAAGCTGAAATAGAAGCGATGATTAATAAACACATATAATTGTTTATTTTTCAAATAAAAAAACATATATTCTTTTTTATTAGTAAGTTGGTATTATAGGAGGTAGAAATATGAGTATACTTGAAAATAAAAAAGTAATAATCATTGGCGACCGTGATGGTGTGCCAGGTGAAGCTATTGCAGAATGTGTTAAAACAGTAGACAGTGCTGAAGTTGTTTTTTCTTCAACTGAATGTTTTGTCTGAACGGCTGCAGGAGCAATGGATTTAGAAAATCAAAAACGGGTGAAAGACTTAACGGAAGAACATGGTGGCGAAAACATAGTTGTAATATTTGGTGCTGGTGAAGCTGAAACAGCTGGATTAGCAGCAGAAACAGTATCCAATGGCGATCCTACATTCGCAGGTCCACTTGCAGGAGTGTCTTTAGGATTAAAAACATTCCATGCTATTGAAGATGAATTCAAAACTGCTGTAGATGAAGATGTATTTGAAGAGCAGGTAGGCATGATGGAAATGGTATTAGATTTAGATTCAATTAAAGAAGAAATGGACATGATTCGTTCAAATTATTGTCAATTTTAGTAACATCCCGTTGAAATACCCAAAATAAAAACCCAAAAAAGATTTTCAAATGAAATTGTTAAGACTCTGTAGGAGTCAAAGTAAAAATAGTAATGTTAAAAGTAAAGAATAGGTAGCAAAAAGAATATATGTTGTCAATATTAATTTATAATAAAGGGTGGATAGTAAAAGGCTATCCACTTTTTTCAAATGGAGGTTGAAAAGATGAGTTATTCAGTAATAAAATCAAGTGGTTTTGTATTAGTACACACACCAGATATGGTGATTCATAATGG
>Ga0102926_1000164_pt1 | contig 34771 bp, 38 predicted proteins | sample SalPonR1_A_D2_MG_FD_78173 | JGI IMG/M metagenome (GOLD analysis project Ga0102926, IMG submission 78173) | Salt pond soil microbial communities from South San Francisco under conditions of wetland restoration - Salt Pond MetaG R1_A_D2_MG | ecosystem: Environmental > Aquatic > Marine > Intertidal...
AATGTGCTCACGTCTTAAGACACCACACATATGTGTTCTTTTAAATCCATTTAATGTATCCATTTATCTTCTCTCCTTAACTAATTTAACAATCTTTTCTAAATTGTCCATTTCAATTTCAACCTGGTTACCAGTTTTCATATTTTTAAGTGTAAACAGTTGGTTCTTTATCTCATCTGGCCCAAGAATAATTGTATATTTTGAATCCAATGAGTCCGAGTATCTAAATTGGGCTTTGAATGATCTTTCAATATGATCAATGTCCACTGAAACACCTTCATTCCTTAACTTTGTTGCATACTTCATTGCTTCATATTTTGTTTCTTTATCAAAGGTAATAATGAAAACATCGAGGGTTTCTTTTTCATCAAAAGTAAAATCTCTTGCTTCTAAAATCATTAAGAGTCTTTCAATGCCTAAACCAAAACCAACACCAGGGGTTTCTGGTCCATCGACTTGCTTAACAAGTCCGTTGTATCGACCGCCACCACAAACTGTCGCTTGAGCGCCTAAGTCAGTTGAGATAAATTCAAAGGCTGTTTTAGTATAGTAATCTAAACCTCGAACAATTTTAGGGTCAACTACATAATCACAGTTGACTGCTTGCAAACTGATCTTTAACTCTTCAAAGTGGACACTACAATCATCACATAAATGATCAATCATCATCGGTGCACCATGTATTGTTTCTTGACATGTTTCGTTTTTACAATCTAAAATTCTTAATGGATTGGTTTCATAACGTTCATTACATGTTTCACATAAATCATGTAATTTGGGCTCTAAGAATTTTTTCAGTTTTTCATGGTACGCATGTCTACACTCTGGACATCCAACACTATTGATTTTTAGTGTTAAATTATCTATGCCTAACCGTTTGAAAAACTTATCTGCTAAAGAAATAATTTCTGCATCAGTTGTAGCTGATTCAGCAGAAAAAGTTTCAATCCCAAATTGGTGAAACTGTCTCAGTCTTCCAGCTTGTGGCCGCTCATGACGAAAACATGGTGTAATATAAAATAATTTCGTTGGTTGCTTTTCAGCATATAATTTATTTTCTACAAAAGCTCTTACCACAGGGGCTGTCCCTTCTGGTTTAAGGGTTAGTCTTTTTTTAGTTTTTAACTTGTCTTCTTTATATTTAAGTAATGCATCATCGCTTAATACATTATACATTTCTTTTTGAACAATATCCGTTGTATCCCCCACACCTCTTTTAAATAATGAAGTTTTTTCAAACATAGGTGTTCGTATTTCTCCAAAGTTATACTCTCTACAAATCTGTCTAAATTGATTTTCAACAAACAACCATTTTTGTATGGTTTCTGGTAAAATATCATTTGTTCCTCTTGGTTTACGTATCATATTGCCTCCTATTCAAAAAATAAAAAAATCCTCAGTCCATTAAGGACGAGAATAAACCCGCGTTGCCACCTTAGTTGGTAAAATACCCACTCATTGCTCTATCTTTATATTAGGTGTCTTCACAATTGATTTATAACTAAGTTTACACTATCCTTAGCTCACTGATTACAAATTCAAAACTGTTACTCTTCCTATAGATTATGTACTTTTATTTAGTATAAAAGAAAAAGCAGATTTTGTCAAAAAAACCTTGTAAAATCTGCTGATTCTTATTTATAATCCCTTGACAGCTTGGTCTAAATCTTTAATAAACTGTCGAACATTTTCTTCTTTTGTTGCCCATGATGTGACAAGTCTTAAACTAGATGTATCTTTAGTTACCTTTGACCAAATATAAAACTCATAATTTTTTTGTAGTACCTTAATCACTTCATTGGGTAAAATTGGGAAAATTTGATTGGTTTGTGATTTTGTTAAAAACTCATAACCATGTTCCTCAACAGCTTCAGTTATTAATGCCGCCATAGCATTGGCATGTTTTGCTAGATCAAAATATAAGTTATCTTTAAAGAGTTCTAAAAATTGTATAGCAATGAGCCGCCCTTTAGCTAATAACCCGCCGCGCTGTTTAAGATGAAATCTGAAATTTACTTTAAAATCCTCATTATTAAGGACAATAGCCTCGCCTAGTAGTGCCCCATTCTTTGTTCCGCCAATGTAAAAAGCATCTAGATAAGTTGATAACTCAGCTAATGTTAAGTCACATCCCTTTACTGTAAGTGCTGAACCAAGTCTTGCCCCATCTAAGTATAAATAAAGATCGTTTTCTTTACAAAAATTACTTAATTTTTCTAAATCACTTTTCGTATAATGGGTACCTATTTCAGTGGAATTAGAGATAAAAACTAATTTGGGCTTAACCATGTGCTCATCTTCATGGGCTATTAATACCGGTTTAATTAATTCAGGGGTTAACTTACCATCAATTGTTTTCACAGTATTAATCTTATGGCCTGTAGCTTCGATAGCACCGGTTTCATGGACACAAATATGTCCAGTCTCAGGAGCTATAACAGACTCGTGAGGTCTCAAAATTGAACCGATTATCGTTAGATTAGCTTGGGTTCCACCTGATATAAAATGAATGTCTGCATTCTTATCCTTAAGCTTTTTTTGAATCAGTTCTTTTGCTTCCTTAGTGTACTGATCATTTCCATAACCTTTGTCTTGAACTAAATTAGTAGTATTTAACTTTTTTAAGATACTCTCATGAGCACCTTCGCTGTAATCATTTTTAAAATATATCATTATTCACCACCTATAATTCTTTCCAATGCATTAATTTTTCTATTAGCCATTTCATCAATTCGGTCTAAATAATCCTCTAAGCCTTTTGAGTTAGGAACCCGTTCAAATCTATCTGAACCAGCATATGCTACTTTAGAAACTGCTCCGGCACCAAATGCCAAGATGGTATGTCTTTCCTCAATAATTTTTATATTATAAAGTGATGCTTTACCAGGTAATGAAAACCCAACATTTTCTAGATTCCCGATAATGTTCTTCTGGCGATACATGTAGTAAGGTTCGTAGGTACCTTTGAGAATTTCTTTGGAATATTCCATTAAATCTTCTGTTACATTTACATCATCAAAGGTATACCCTTTATTATTTAGTTTTGAACCTCTTTTAATGGCCAAACTATGAACTGTTATGTTATCAGGTTTTAAAGTCCTTACTTGTTCTAATGTTTTTTGATACGTTTCTTTGGTTTGTCCTGGTAAACCTAATATTAAATCCATATTTATAGAATCAAAACCATAAGATCTTATTAACTCATACTTCTCAATAATATCTTCTGATAAATGGTCACGATTGATTCTTTTTAGAATAGTATTGTCTAATGTTTGTGGATTTAAACATATCCGATCCACATGAAAGTGTTTAAGTACCTCAAGTTTTTCTTTAGTTATTGTTTTAGGTCTTCCAGCTTCAAAGGTATACTCTTTTACTAAAGACATATCAATATTATTTTCTAAAAAACTTAACAAATCAAATATTTGTTTTTCCGTTAATATAGACGGTGTGCCACCACCAATATAAATGCTATCTATTATCAATTTCTTCTCTTTAACTTTTTCTAAAACTCTTTGAATTTCATATTTTAACTCTTTAAGGTATGGCGCCACTAAAGTTTCCTTTTTACTTAAAATATTTGATGGAAATGAACAGTAACTACATCGCGTTACACAAAAAGGTATACTTATATACAATGAAATTTTATCATTTTCAATTGGATAAATAAATTCTCTTTCTTTTTTTGCGATTTCTGTCACTAGAAAAATCTTCTCATCATCCATAAAATACTCATTTTCAAATATCCTTTTTAATGTCTCTATTGAATAATCAGCATCTAAGTATTTATGGGCAACTTTGACAGGACGCATCCCAGTTAAAATTCCCCAACCACTATGGGATTTAAATGACCTTTTTAATAGTTTATAAATATTATGTTTAACCATTCGTTTGTGATAATTCTTTATAAATAAATCTATATCACTTGTATTTACATGAACTGTTTCTTCAAAGTCAAGTAAAGTATTGTTATCATAGAGTTCACTTTTAATAACTATTTCATTTTCAAATCTATTAATGCTATTCAGAAGAAATAATCCATCTTCTCTAGGATTTTTTACAAAATTTATTTCATTAAAAAACACCAACAATAATTGCTGAATGTCATACTCAAAATCATGATTTATTAACTGTACAGTGATCATATACTTCCCTTCTAAAAGAATGGATTTTTCTTTAACTCGTTTTTAATAGTTGTCGATTGACCATGGCCAGGATAAACTTTTGTCTCCTCTGGTAAAATAAGCAATTTATTCTTGATTGATTCAATAATCTTACGTCCGTCGCCACCATATAAGTCCGTTCGACCGATAGAATTGAAGAACAATGTATCACCAGAAAATAAAGCATCTTCTACTAATATACAAGAACTACCCTTTGAATGACCAGGTGTGTGTATAAACTTCAATTCTAAACTACCTACCATTAATGTTTCACCATCTCTAAAAGTCTGGTCTGCTTCGATTTCAATTTTTTCACCCATCCGAAAAGTTAAATTTAACTGATGGTCTCTTAACATCTCAGCATCTTCCTCATGAATTAATAAAACAGCATCATAAGCTTCTTTAAGCCCTTCAACTGCTCCTATGTGATCCCCGTGACCATGGGTTAAGATGATATACTGCAAATCATATGTTTTTTCATCAATTAAATTTTTTATTTGCTCTAAATCTCCAGCAGGGTCAATAATAAAAGCTTCTTTGGACCCTTCATCAGCTACAAGGTAACAATTTGTTTGATAAGTGCCAATGGGTATTCTAATTATTTTCATAAATCACCTAAAATTCCTTTTTACTATCAACTAAAAGTGTCACAGGTCCATCGTTTTGAATGTCTACAGCCATATGTTCTTGAAAGGTTCCTGTTTCAACTGATAAATCATATGTGTCTTCTATATATTCAACAAATGCTTTATAAAGCTCTAATGCTTCTTTCGGTCGAGCGGCTTCAATAAAACTTGGCCGTCTACCTTTTCTACAATCGCCTTGTAATGTAAACTGAGAAATCACAAGAATTTCTCCTTTAGTATCAAGAAGTGACAAATTCATTTTTTCATCATCATCTTCAAAAATTCTCAAATTAATTATTTTATCTGCTAGGTATTCAATGTCCTTTATATTATCATTGGTACCAATCCCTAATAAAACATTTAAACCAGGACCAATAGAACCAACGACCTCATCGTTAACACTTACCGATGAGCTTGATACACGTTGTACAACTGCTCTCATATTGCCTCCTTAACTGGTTACTCTTTGAACATCTATTACACCATCAATGGCTTTTAACTTTTCAATTAATCGCCAAAGATGTTTTTTATTACTAATTTCAACAAGTAGTTCTATTGTTGCAACACCGGTTTTGTCCTTTCGTGCGTTTAATCCATTGATGATGAAATCATCAGAATTAATAACTGCAGTAATATTTGAAAGTAAGCCTTTTCGATCATTTCCAATGACTTTCACCCGTGCTTCATAGGAACTCTTATTAGAGTCATCCCATTCAACTTCTATGAAGCGCTCTTTAGATTTTAATAGATCCGCAAGATTTGGACAATCCACCCGATGAACAGTGATGCCTCTGCCTTGGGTTACATAGCCAATAATCTCATCTCCTGGTAAAGGGTTACAACATTTGGCAAATCTAGTCAAAGCATTATCTAAGCCTTTAACAATGACGCCTACATTATTCTGTTTACGCTTTTTACTCTTTTGCAAACGTTGTGGATCAAATTTTTCTCTTTTTTTATTCTCTTCATTCTTATATTCTTTAACTCTTGGAACGACTTGTCTTGAAAGAATACCACCATATCCTAAAGCTTCATAAAGGTCCTCTAAAGTCTCTAGACTTAGACGTTTTAAAATTGGATCAATCCATTTGTCTTTCAAGTCCTCTTTAATGGATAGATGGGCTTTTTTCATTTCACTTTCTAGAATTGCTTTTCCTTTTTCAATATTTTCATCACGACGTTCCTTCTTAAACCATCTACGGATTCTGTTTTTTGCATGGTTACTTTGCACTAAATTGATCCAATCCCTAGAAGGACCTGACCCTTTTTTAGTGATAATAGAAACAATTTCGCCTGATGATAATTCATAAGATAAAGGTACAATTTTACCATTAACTTTAGCACCAACACATTGATGCCCTACTTCTGAATGCACCTTATAAGCAAAGTCAATTGGTGTCGAACCACTGGGCAGTTCAAAAACATCCCCATTAGGGGTATATACAAAAACTTCATTGACATATAAGTCAACTTTAATTGAATCCATAAACTGTTCTGGATCTGATGTCTCATTCTGATTTTCTAAGACTTCACGAATCCAAGCGAGCTTTTTATCGATATTCTCTTGCTTTTCTCTTTTACCACCTTTATAAATCCAGTGGGCAGCAATACCGAATTCTGCGATTCTATGCATTTCTTTCGTTCGAATTTGAATTTCAAGGGTATCCCCATCTTGGGTAATAACTGTTGTATGCAAGGATTGATACAGGTTCGACTTAGGTACTGCTATATAATCTTTAAAGCGACCTGGGATTGGATTCCAAATGCTATGACAAACTCCTAAAACAGAATAACATTCACGGGTATCATTAACAATAACACGTATAGCTGTTAAGTCAAAAATTTCATCAAAATCCTTATTATAATCTTCCATTTTTTTATAAATACTATAAAAATGTTTTGCTCTACCATTTATTTCATATTCTGTATCAACTATTTCATCAACATGATCTTTTAATAAGTTAATATTTTTTTCAATAATAGCTTCTCGCTCGGATCTTTTTGCATTGACTTTGTCAACTAAATCTCTGTATTGATCCGGGTATAAAAACCTTAATGAAGTATCTTCTAACTCCCATTTAATCTGTGACATTCCTAATCGATCAGCAATGGGTGCATATATTTCGAGACATTCTAATGCTTTTTCTTTCTTCTTTGCTGGCGACATATACTCAAGGGTACGCATATTATGAAGTCTATCTGCTAACTTGATAAGTACCACTCGGATATCTTTAGCCATAGCCAAAAACATCTTTCGCAAATTCTCACCTTTTTGTTTTTCTTTTGATTCATAGTGTATAGTACCTAACTTTGTAACCCCATCTACAAGTAAACCAACAGTTGGTGAAAAAATTTCGCTAATTTCATCACGTGTATGTTTAGTATCTTCTATTACATCATGTAAAATTGAAGCAATAACCGTTTCTTCATCCATTTTCATTTCAGCCAAAATTAAAGAAACTTCAAGAGGATGTATAAAAAAATCTTCTCCAGATTTTCTTTTCTGTCCATTATGAGCTTCTTTGGCAAATTCGAAAACTTTTTTTAAGTTTTCAATATCATATTCATCATTTAATTCTATTATTCTATCTAAGTACGTTTCAAAATCTATAGTAATCACCTTCTCATAAGTTAATTACATTTATTATACACATAATTAATGAAAAAAACAAACTACTTCTTTTTAATTAAAGAATAAACATCATAACCTTCTAATTTGTCCCTACCATTTAGGAACTCAAGTTCAATTAAAAAGACTAGACCAACGACAATACCACCTAATTGCTCAACCATATTTACAACAGCTTCAACTGTACCGCCAGTTGCCAATAAATCATCTACAATTAAAATTTTCTCCCCTTTTGAAATACTATCTTTATGAATTTCTAAGGTATCTGTACCATACTCTAAATCATAAGTATAACTTAAAATTTCTGCTGGTAATTTCTTTGGTTTTCTAACAGGAATAAAACCTTTTTTAGTTGCATAAGCAAAAGGCGTTCCCATAATAAAACCTCTAGCTTCAGGTCCAACAACTTTATCAAATTCAATACCCTCTGCTAATGCAATACAAGCATCTACTGCCTCATGAAAGAGAGCTCCCTCCTTTAATAAAGTAGTAATATCCATATACTCTATACCTTCTTTAGGAAAATCCATTATACTACGAATGTGTTTATCAAATGTCATTTACATCACTTTCCCTTTCAAAATCTGCATTTTTTTAAAAACCTCATGTTCTTCAAGTTTAACTTTTTTATTCGGTTTTGGAAGCATTTTAATACTAATAGCTTGATCTTTTAACTTAAAATCTATTATTTTGATTTCTTTTAAAATTTCTATTGCCAATAATAATTTGATTTTTGATATCCCTAACAAATCATTGGCTTTGTTCAATAAAACATTAGGCACATTAACAATATTCTTATAGACCAACACTAACTCATTTTTATCAGGAATTTCTTGAAAGATAGTCTTTAGATTACTTAAGCGCTCTTCATTCAAAAAAGCAATCAGTTTATTTGTCTTCTTCCTAATAGGAATGTCATAAAAGATAATTTGATCATAATTATTAATTTTAATATCTTTTAATACTGGATTTATTAAAATATCTTTACCCGTAGATTCTTTAACTGTATTAAAATTAAAAGTCCACTTTTCATATTTATCCCCATCAATAGCATCTAAAGAATTAATTGCATTTACAAGGATCAAGGTTTTTCTACTAATGTCTTCAATGGTGTCACACTGAATTTTCACCTGTTCAAAGTTAATGTTAGTGAAATAACTTAAATTGTTTTTAATGCTTTTATACAAAGTTTTAAAATACAAGTCGTCAAAATCACTATTTCCATCTTTTACACTGGAATCTAAATGTATATCTTTCAACATTAATTGAGGCGTTGTAAGACCATTGTATTCATTGATATCTAATGTCACTAAGGTATCAATCATTTCTTTTCTATTGAGATCATCATTGAAATGTCCCATACTAAAACCGATTGCATCAATATTAAAATCATCCTTAGATAAAATTACTTTTAAATGAGATTTATCTGATCCAACTGTTTTATGATCAATTACTTTTACATCAGAATACTTAAAAAGTGGTTTCGAGTTTCCTATCCCAAAAGGTTTTAACTTATCCAAATGTTTAATCGTTTCTAATTTAATATCATCATTACTTATATCCCCTTCATATTTTAGAACAGGGATTAAAGCCTCTGGATCTATATTTTCTATTATATAATTATTCATTGCATCTCTAAAATCGGAGACATGAGCTTCTGACATTGTTAACCCAGCTGCCATTTTATGTCCACCAAAGCCAATTAGATAACCCTCATTTGCTTTTAGTGTTTCATGAATATTAAAGGCACCGACACTTCTTGCTGAGCCCTTAACAAAATCTTCTTCTTTAGATAAAACTATTGCTGGTTTACCATATGTTTCAGTAATTCTTGATGCAACAATACCAATAACACCAGAATGCCAATTTTCACCATAAACAATAATGATTTTTTCCTTGCTCAGATCTATATTTTCTTCGATATATTTTTTTGATTTAATAAAAATTGCTTTTTCAATTAACTTTCTTTGTTCATTTAATCCTTTTAATGTGGTAGCAATCTCTTTTACCTTTTCTTCATCATCACTTGTTAAAAGTTCAACCCCTAATTCAGGATTACCTAATCGGCCAGCTGCATTAATCTGTGGTGCTAATCGATAGCCGATAATTCCTGAAGTAATTTCTTTTTGACTTAACTCAGAAGTTTCAACTAATGCTTTTAAACCAATATTTTCCGTATAATTTAGTGTTTTAATTCCTAACTTTGTAATCACTCTATTTTCATTATTTAATGGTACAATATCAGCCACTGTTCCAAAGGCAGCAATATCAATATATTTCTTATATATATTTTTAAAGTGATCTCCAGATAAGCCCTGTACTAGTTTTAAGGCAATACCACAACCAGCTAACATATCAAAGGGATAAGGATCTTCTGAAACTTTCGGATTAAGTATGCTAAATGCATTCGGTAAAGTATCCCCACACTTATGGTGATCTGTAATAATAATATCCATATTTAGGCTATTACAATAATCTACTTGCTCCTGTGCTGTAATCCCACAATCTACAGTAATTATTAAATTGCCCTGATGATTAAATATTTTATCAATACCATCCTTACTCAGACCATACCCTTCCTTTTGTCTATTGGGTATATAGTACTCAACTGGGTAATCAATGGATTTAAAATAATTATAAAGTATTGATATAGACGTAATACCATCTACATCATAATCACCAAAAATCCAAATTTTTTCTTTATTTTCAATAGCTTTTCTTATTCTATTAACAGTTTTCTCCATGTCTTTGAATAGGAAAGGATCATTTAAGTGATTAATCCTTGGATTTAAAAATTCAGTGATTTCATCTTTAGATTCATACCCACGACTCACAAGAATTCTAGATGTTAAAAAAGGAATGTCTAATTCTTTCGATAATTTGTGGCATATTGTAAGATCGGAATTAAATTTATTCGTCCATTTTCTTTTTAACATCTTTTCGCCTACTCTCTCATTGATTTATTTTCAGTTGGTGTTTCATCGGCTATTTCAAAATTATCTGTTACTTCTTCTTTTTCCTTTGCTTCAAGAGCTACTTTCAGTTCGTCTATTTCTTTTTGTAACATTTGCTTTTCTTTGATCTCTGCTTTCAATTCTCTAGAACGCTTAAAAGCTTTAATGACATTTAATAAGTACATAATTGCTGCGCCAAAAACAGCTGACATCAGTATAACAATCGCTAAAGACATTTCTGGTCTTATCACTAAAAGATTAACAGGTACAACTGTCGAGTTCAGTCCAGCAAAAACCGCGATAAAAATAGCAAATATCATAGAAATAATGACTGTCAATTGCATAAAATCACTCCTTTTATTTTATAATTGTAATATATCCATTATATGATAATTAACCTTAAAAATCAAAAAAAGCTGAGACATTTCTATCTCAACTTTTTAGTTATTTTATTAACATTAATTAACCTTTATTTGTTTTAAGTATTGCCCACACTGGTGAAGCAATAAAGATAGATGAGTAAGTTCCAGCTAAAACACCAGCTAATAGTGGTGTCGCGAACTCTCTTACTGCAGGTGTACCATATACAAATAAACTTCCAATAACAATTAAAGTCGTTAAAGAAGTAAAAATTGATCTTAAAATTGTTTGATCGATACTAATAGAAGCAATTTCAAAACTATCTTTTCTTTTCATTCGCTTAACGTTTTCTCTTATACGATCAAACACTACAATGGTATCATTGATTGAATAACCAACAATAGTTAAAATAGCCGCAATGAAAGAAGAGTTCATTGGTATACTGAAAATAGAGTAAACAGCTAATAAAATAAGTACATCGTGAATCAATGCGATGATAGCTGATAAACCAAATAATACTTCGAATCTAAAGGTAATATAAGCAAGCATACCAATGGCAGCTAGTAACATAGCAACCAATGCTTTTTCTTGAATCTCATCACCAACGGAAGGACTAAATTGACTTGCGCCTAAGAATACCCCTTCAAACTTATTCTCCATTTTTTCACTAATTTCTAAACGAATATCATTAGATAAAGACTTTTTAGTTCGAATAATAACTTCATGGTTGCCTTCTCCAGCATGAATTACTTCTTCATCTAAGTCGAAACTATCTAACTCAGTCTTAACTTCATCTAATGGTACCTCTTTACCAAGATCAAATTGTATCATTGTACCACCAGTAAAATCTATTCCTAAGTTTACGCCATTAACGATAGCAAATACCAAACCAAGGGTAATTACTAATACTGATATAATAAACCATTTTTTATAATTATGTGCAATATTCATTTTAATCCCCCTTACCCTCGATATAATTTCTTACTATGGAATGCATCAATTGCTAGACCATTAATTAACATAGCTTTTGTAATAACAATAGCTGTAAACATACTTACGATAATACCAATCATTAATGTTACAGCAAAACCTTTTATTGGACCTTGTCCAAAGTTAAATAATACAATACCAGCGATTAATGTAGTTACATTGGCATCTATAATTGTTCGCATAGCACGTTTAAATGCAAAGTTCAATGAAGAACGTACTGTTTTACCATTTTTAAGTTCTTCTTTTAATCTTTCAAAAATAATAACATTAGCATCTACTGCCATACCTATTGACAAAATTAAACCTGCAATACCTGGTAATGTTAAAGTCGCACCAAATGCAGACATAATTACTAAAATCAAAGACGCATAGAATACTAAGGAAATACTTGCTATAAAACCAGGTAGTTTATAATACCCTACTAAGAATAATACAATAAGTGCTAATCCTACTATTGCAGCTGATACACTTTTATTCATCGCGTCTAATCCTAATGTTGGTCCTATGATATCTGTTTGAACTTCTATCATTTCAACTGGTAACGCACCACCACGAATTAAAGAAGATAAATTTGAAGCTTCTTCAAGGGTGAATCTACCAGAGATAATCGCTTTTCCATCAGGAATTGCTGAACTTGCTTGAGGTGCAGAAATTACTTTGCCATCTAAAACGATAGCGATTTGTCCACCAGCCTTAGTTGCTTCAAAGAAAGCCTCTGTACCTGAATCATTTAGTTCAAGTCCTACAGCTGGCTTACCATACTCATCTTGTGTTACATTAGAATCCTTCACATCATTTCCTGTTAAGACATCTTCGTAGTCAAAATCTTCCTTTGTCATATCAGGTAATACAAAATTTTCATCTACAGATCTTAAAAACTCTAACTGAGCCGTCTGTCCAATAATATCAAGGGCTTCTTGAGTATTCTCTACACCAGGTAATTCAATTCGAATACGGTCTTCTCCTTGAATTGTTATATTTGGTTCTGTTAATCCAAACTCATCAATTCTGTTACTCATAACACTCTTTGCTTGGTTCATTGTTCTTAATAACTCAGTACCTGTTTGCTCTGTTTGAGCTTCGTAAACAACTACTACCCCACCTTCAATATCTAATCCTAATTTTACAGAATCAGAAATAGACTCAATTGTATAATTACCTATATTTAAACCATTAAATGTAACAAATGCTGTTACAGCAATAGTTAAAATTATAAGAAAGAATACTAATTTATTATTCCTACGCTTCATTTGCATCTCCTCCTACTAAATAATCCTCTGCTAGTTCTTTGTAATGAATTGACGAATCATATATTTTTTTTATTTCTTCTTGCGTTATATTTCTAATTATTTTTGCAGGGCTGCCAAATACCATTGAATTACTTGGAATCTCTTTCCCAGGTGGTATTAATGTACCAGCGCCAATAATTACGTTCTCATGAATAATAACATTTGGTAAAATAATTGAACCCATACCAATTAATACATTATTCTTAATCTCACATGAATGTATAACTGCTGAATGACCAATGGTTACATGGTCACCAATAATTGTTGGTATATCAGTATCAGCATGAATTACACTTTGGTCTTGAACATTTGTATATTCCCCAATTTTTATAGTATCAACATCGCCTCTTAATACTGCTCCATACCAAATACTTGAATTTTCTTTTACACTTATTTTACCTATTAAATCAGCTGACTCAGCAACAAATACTGATTTGTGAATTTTTGGAGCAACGCCTTTATAATCCCTAATCATCTGTTACCTCCAGTGCTAGCCTTCCTTTAATATATATTGCATTTTCTATTCGTTTACGTTGCATTTGACATTCTAGATTATAAGGTTTGTTGAGATCTCCATTCATGTTATAGGCATTCGCATGACAACCGCCACTACAATAGTATTTTGCCCAACAATCAGAACAACCCTCTTTTGTTAAAATAGTTGATTTTTCAAAGGGTTCTATTACTGAAGGTTTTGTAATACCTTCAAACACATTACCCATAACAAACTCTTCTTTCTCAACAAATTGGTGGCAAGGATAAATGTCTCCTTTAGGTGTTACAGCAATATATTCAAGTCCTGCACCACACCCTCTAACCTTCTTTAAAAAACATGGACTATTATCCATATCTATATTAAAATGAAAAAAGTTAAAAAGATTATCTTTATTCTTTAATTTTCGATTAATATACTCTTCCGCAATTAGATCATACTCATAAAAAATCTTCTCTAAATCCTCTGCTACTAAAGCGTAGTCATTTGATGGGTCCGTTACTACTGGCTCTACAGATAGACTTTCATAACCTAAATCAGCTAAGTGGAAAATGTCTTGTGAGAAATCTAAATTAAATTTAGTAAAGGTACCTCTTACATAGTAAAGTCCCTCTCTCGACTGAATAAGTTCATCATATTTAGGTATTATCTTGTCATAAGTTCCACTGCCATCACTGAAGACTCTTAACTCATCATTTACTTCTGGCCTACCATCAATACTTAACACAACATTATCCATGTGTTCATTTAAAAAAGCATTAATTTCTTCATTTAGTAATAATCCATTAGTTGTTATGGTAAAACGAAAGTTTTTATTGTATTCTTTTTCAATACTTCTACCGTAATGTACCAATTCTTTTACGACTTCAAAATTTAAAAGTGGTTCGCCACCAAAAAAATCGACTTCTAGATTATAATGATTACCTGAATTTTTAGCTAAGTATAGTAGTGATTTTTTACCCACTTCTAAAGACATAATACTTCTTAAGCGTTTAAAATCACCTTGAGAAGCAAAACAATACTTACATCGAATATTGCAATCATGGGCAACATGTAAACACATTGCTTTAATCACTGGTTCATTATAAACGTTAAAAGCATCACTTGAATAATTTTTTGTAAATAATTGCTCTTGGTTAATTAAAAAATCAACTTCCTGAACTGCTTCATCTATAACTTCTCTCGAGTATTTATTTGATAAATCATTAATACCATCATCTTTATTCTCTGGATAAAAATCTAGCAAATCAAAAACAACATCATCGACAATATGTATTGAATCGCTGTTAACATCTAATACTATATTTAATCCATTTTTTTTATACTTATGAATCATTGTGTTCCTTTCTGATTAACGTTAAAAAAAGCAGCATATGCTGCTCATTAATTTTGCTCACATCCTTGGTTACCAACAGTACAAGATGTTTTACAAGCTGATTGACAAGATGTTTGACATTCGCCACATCCACTTGTGGAGCTTATTTTATGATTAGATCCAACTTTAATAGTCTTCACATGTTTCATAATAACCATCCTCCTTAAAAAATACTATTTTATTATAACATATTTGGGTATCCGAAAAAAGAATTTTTACTTTTCAAACTTTTGACGAATAGACCAACGTTTAACGATTAACTTGTCCTGATTAGGTTTTGTTTCAATTACTAAGTTATCGCCCTCTACGTTAACTACTTGTGCAATAATACCACCAATAGTTATAATATCATCACCTTTTTTAATGTTACTTCTCATTTCTTCAATTTCTTTTTTTTGTTTATTTTGCGGTCTTATAAAGAAAAAATAGAACATTCCTATAATACCACCGTAAATAGCAAAAGTTGCAAATGCTTGCATATGATCCCCCTTTTATCTAATTATTGTCATTTAACATTATACATTTTTTTATTCAATATATCCATACTTTTTATAAAATTCTTCCTTATAATCTAGTAAACGATCTTCCTTAATTGCTTCACGAATATTTTCAGACAGTCTCAGAAGAAAATTTAAGTTATGGATAGTTACCAATCGAGAAGCTAGAATCTCATTTTCTTTTACTAAATGTCTAACATAAGCCCGTGTATAGTTTTTACATGCGTAACAGTCACAAGCCTCATCTATTGGTTTAAAATCTTCTTTAAACTGAGCATTTTTCAAATTTATTCTTCCAGTGCTAGTCATAGCCGTACCATTTCTTGCAATACGCGTTGGGTAAACACAATCAAACATATCTATACCATTAATAGCTGCTTCAAAAATATAATCTGGTGTACCGATACCCATTAAGTACCTAGGTTTATCTTTTGGTAACATAGGAGCAGTATATTCTAGAACTTCTATCATAAGGTCCTTCGGTTCCCCTACACTTAAACCACCAATGGCGTATCCTGGAAAATCTAGTTCAATCAATTCTTTTGCACTTTGTTCTCTTAAATCTCTGAACATACCCCCTTGAACAATACCAAAGAGTCCTTGAGTATCTGGATTCTTATGGGCATCTTTACATCTTTTAGCCCAACGTGTAGTCATTTCTAAAGACTTTCTTACATATTCTTTTTCTGCTGGATAAGGTGGACATTCATCAAAAGCCATGATAATATCCGCCCCTAGTGCATTTTGAACTTCTATTGACTTTTCAGGTGTAAAAAAGTGTTTTGACCCATCAATAAATGATCTGAATTCAACGCCTTCTTCAGAAATATCTCTTAAATCATCTAATGAGAAAACTTGAAAACCGCCACTATCTGTTAAAATTGGCCCATCCCAGTGCATAAATTCATGTAAGCCACCAGCTTTTTCTATTAACTCATGACCTGGTCGTAAATATAGATGTAACGTATTACTTAAGATGATTTGTGTCTCAATTTCTTTTAACTCTTCTGGTGTCATTGTTTTTACTGTCGCCTTTGTTCCAACAGGCATAAAAATAGGTGTTTCGACTTCACCGTGAGGTGTATGTAAAATACCAAGCCTTGCACCACTTTGTTTACATTCTTTTATTAGTTCATAACTTATTGGCATTGTTTCCTCCATATCATTTTATTAACATCGCATCGCCAAAAGAAAAGAATCGATATTCTAAATCAACAGCCTTTTCATAAGCGTTTAAAACATTTTCCCTTGTTGATAGTGCACTTACTAACATAATCAATGTTGACTCTGGTAAGTGAAAGTTAGTAATTAAACCATCAATAACCTTTAATTCTTTTCCAGGATATATAAAAATATCCGTTTCACCATAGTCAGCAATAACTTTTCCGTTTTTATGATAAACAGACTCTAAAGTTCTTGTTGAAGTTGTTCCTACAGCGATGACTCTTTTTCCGTTTTTCTTCGTTTTATTAATTAAGTCTGCTGTCTTTTGGTCTAACTCGTAATATTCTGAGTGCATGTTGTGGTCTAAAATATTATCCACTTCTACAGGTCTAAAGGTACCTAAACCAACGTGCAAAGTAACATAACCTATGTTAATGCCTCTTTTTTCTAAATCCTTTAAGAATGCTTCTGTAAAATGTAAGCCTGCCGTTGGCGCTGCTGCTGACCCTTCAGTTTTAGAATAGACCGTTTGGTAGCGTTCCTGATCTTCTAATGTTTCAGTAATATAAGGTGGTAATGGCATGGTCCCAATTTTTTCTAACACATTAAAAAATAATCCTTCATAATTAAAAAACTTAATTACTCGAATGCCTTGTTCGCCATAGCCTACTATTTCTCCTCTTAACAAGCCTTCACCAAAGGTGAATTTTGCTCCTATTTTAGCACGCCTACCCGGCTTTACAAGTGTTTCCCAAGTGTCTTTTTCTTTTTCTTCTAGTAACAAAAATTCAACATTAGCTCCTGTATCTTTAACACCATAAATTCTTGCTGGAATCACTCGACTGTTGTTTAAAATTAATGTATCCCCTTCATCTAAATAATCTGATAAATTTTTAAACTTATCATCCTTTGCTTCACCCGTTTCTCGATTGAGAACCATCATTCTAGAAGCTGTACGATCTTCTAAAGGCACTTGAGCAATTAATCGGTCTGGCAAATCAAAATAAAAATCTTTCTTGTTCATTTTACTATCTCCTATCTAAATATGTTCCTGAGTAATAGTGTAACAGAATATCTTCATAAGTATGTCCACGTTCAGCCATTACTTTTGCTCCCCATTGGCTCATTCCAATGCCATGGCCAAAGCCTTTTCCTTTAAATGTAATATTACTTATTCTGGTTTCAATACTTTTTATAGATTCCCCATTATAAATATCATAAGCATTATAATTAGAAAGATCTTTTATCCCAGAAGCAGTAATGATTTTTTGTGAAGTGATGCCATCTGAATAATATTTTTTACTATTAACAATACGAACTTCATTTCCCTTTTTCACGTCAAACCACATACTTTTGATATCAAAATAACCAAATATTTTACGTGTATCTCCCTTTTCTAAAACCACATCATCTTTTGTTCCTTTAAAAAGCAACTCTAATACTCGATTGTTCTCCGATATAGATACTGGTATAACATCGTAGATGCGACCAACATCATACCCTGCATTGTTGAGTTGTAAACTTATTTGAGAAAGTGTATAAGTTTTTTCCCATGAAGAATTCTTTACATTTTCAGAATACTCATCAGATATACCTTTTAAATATGGTATTTCAGACTGCCAAACATTTTCAACACTCTCTGTTTGACCACCACTATTGGAATGGTAATAAGTAGCTGCAACAATATCATTGTATTTAAGTAATAATCCCTTAGTCTCATCAACGGCTTGATTACTTCTTATATTTTCCGCTTCAACACCACCATAGACTTGTGAGTTGATATCATCTGTTAAATCAAAGCCTAAAGTCTCATAGTCACCTAAATGCATAACAGCAAAATTTCTAGCAGCTATGGCTTGAGCTTTTAAAGCTTCTAAGCTCCACTCAACTGGCATTTCTTTTGGTACAACACCATAAAGATATTCTTCAAGATCTATATGATTTATTACTGTTAAGTCACTTGATTGAAATCTTTTTACGCGAATAGCACCTCTATAAGATTTGCTATCATAGTTAATTATGTGCCCGGTAAAAAAATCTATATTATTTGTTGAATTAAAACTAAAAACTATTTGACTATTACAATCAACTAAAACATTAAACCCGTTTGGATAAACATAACTCACACCATCGAGTTTTCCCTTGGCATTCATCATTTCTGATTCATTAGAAAATAAACCTATATAAACTTCATAGTTACCCGTGTAGTGTAGAAAAGACTCAAAACCTTTGCCTTTAAACAATTCTACATAAACCAACGCATCTTCTAAAGTATCAAATTTCTTATCATATTTCAAATGAAAATTATTACTTTTTGTTAAATTGATAGCCTTTACATTTAGTGGATAGATTATCTGATTGTTATGCATAGCTGTAAAATTATTTTGACTAGATAACTGAACAGAATTAATATTTTTATTATAGTCTAATCCAATACGAATTTTCTCGCTAGCAAAACTAAGAGAAAAACTTATGGTTAATACAATTAATAATACAATTGTTTTTTTAATCATCTAAATCACCAAACTCACTGGATTCAATATGTTTCTTCCCGAGATCTGTAATAACTCTTCCCCTTGGGGTTCTATTAATGAAACCATTTTTAATTAAAAACGGTTCATAAACATCTTGTATTGTTGTTATTTCCTCTCCCGTTGATGCAGATAAAGTATTGAGTCCTACAGGACCACCAGAAAACTTATATAAAATCGAGTGTAAAATTTTCCGGTCGACTTTGTCTAGACCTATTTTATCAATCTCTAGAAGTTTTAATGCACTATTTGTAATCTCTTCTGTTATAACGCCTTCACCAACAACTTGCGCATAATCTCTCACACGTTTTAATAAGCGGTTTACTATTCTCGGTGTGCCTCTTGAACGTTTTGCAATTTCAATGGCAGCATTGTTGTGAATTTCAGTTTCTAATACCTTACTGGAACGTTTTGCAATAAGATTTAACTCGGATTTACTATATAAATCCAACCTTAGAATCATACCAAATCGATCTCTCAAGGGGGCAGTTAAATTGCCTGCTCTTGTAGTAGCACCAACCAAAGTGAATTTCGGTAACTCAATTCTTACAGATTTAGCTGAAGGTCCCTTGCCAATGATTATATCTAATACATAATCTTCCATGGCTGGATAGAGGACTTCTTCAACATTCATATTCAATCGATGAATTTCATCAATAAAAAGTACATCATGGGGTCTTAGTTTATTCAATATAGCCGCAAGATCCCCTGGTTTCTCAATAGCCGGACCTGAAGTAATCTTAATATTTACCCCCATTTCATTAGCTATGATATGACTTAATGTTGTTTTCCCTAAGCCTGGTGGCCCATATAAAAGCACATGATCTAAGGATTCATTTCTTAGTTTCGCTGCCTGCATAAATATATCTAACTTTTCCTTTGTTTTACTTTGTCCAATATATTCATTAAGACTCTGTGGTCTAAGAGAATTCTCAATTCTTGTATCTTCTTCATTAAATTTTGGTGTAACAAATCTATTATTCATACCTAACTCCTAAAAATAATTTAAGGCTGTTTTAATAATTTCTTCTATCGTCATTGAAGAATTATCAAATGATGATAATGCACTTTCAGATTCTTTTTTAGAATAACCTAAAGCAATTAATGCATCTAAGGCATCTTCATTTATTTGAATCCTTTCATCCTTGACTTTATTCTTATTGTTTTGAATTCTTGGAAATGCTTCTTCAAGTTTTTCGCTTAAATCAATTATAATTCGTTTCGCAGTCTTTGTACCGACGCCCTTAGCTTTGGTTAAAGACTTAACATCATTTGTTTTAATAATATTAATGAGATCAATAAAATGCATTGTTGACAACATTTTAATCGCACTTTTCGCTCCAACACGTGAAACGGTTCTTAGAAAATTAAACAACATTAGTTCTTTTTCAGTTGAAAAGCCAAATAAACTAATATCGTCTTCTCTAACCACCATTTCAGTATAAATTAAAACTGTTTCATCATCTTCAATCCCAGTAAAGTCTGAAATTGTCACATGAGATGTAAAAATCCGATAACCAATGGCATTGTTTTCTAACACAATATAATCTTCTTCAATTTTCACTATGTTTCCTTTTAAAAAATTTATCATTTAATCACTCCTAAAAAGATAATACCACAAACACACTTTCGTTTAAAGTCTAATTTAAAATTACATTCTCTAATCCTTGTGCTTTAGCAATAGACTTCAGACGTAACATATACTTTTTAGAAGGTGATTTACTTTGAAGTAAATTATCTCTAACACCAAGTTGTCTATAGGTAATCAATTTTAATTGAACTGATTTATCAATTTGTGAAATAAAATGACTGATTTCTTTTACATTCTCAAAGTCATCTATCAGATCAGGAATAATAACAGTTCTTATTTCATATATCTGCTGGTTCAAACCAGCAATCTTTATATTCCGTTTGACTTTTCTATTAGATTGTCCAGTTATCTTCTTATGTTCATTTTCACCAAAGACTTTAAAATCAAAAATGATCTGATCAACATAATGTAGAATCTGTTGGAATTTAGAAATTTCTAAAGACCCATTTGTATCAATGATTACATTATATTTTCTTCGTTTCAACTCCATTACTAGGGACAATAGAAATTCAAACTGAAGAGTACACTCACCGCCAGAAATAGTTACCCCTTCAATAAAATCACGATGGTCATCAATAGAATCAGTTATCTCATAAATCGACATGAGTTTTACTTCAGATTTTTCATCATTAAGATTATTGAAAACTTTTATCGTTTCTGGATTGTGACAAAATAAGCAATTAAAATTACACCCTTGCAAAAAAATGACAGTCCTATTACCAGGACCATCAATTGAACTAAATTTTATTATTTTTCTTACATAACCTTTTTTCATTAAACAGAATCCCCTAGATATACTTTTTTATTAAATGTTCCATCACTATGAATAACTTCCTTTAAAATACTTGGGTAAATGTTTATTTCTTTTAAATCATCAAGTCTGACCCATTGAACACCTATTTGATAACTATCATCCATCTTAGCATTTTTCACATTACCTTCTAACAATTGACATGAAAACATCAACTCTACTTGATGAATGTTTTGGTCTTCCTTAGCAAACTGATGGTTCTTACCAATATAATCTCTGATAAAGATTAGTTGGCCTAATTCAACATGGTAACCAATTTCTTCTAAACACTCACGCTTAATAGCTTCATCCATTGGTTCACCATGCTTTTGACCACCGCCGGGCAGAAGATAAAATTCTTCTCCCCTATAGCTATTATAAGTTAACAATATTTTCTTATCTCTAATGATTATTGCTTTAATAGAAAGTCTTATGTTACCTTCAAAATCAAACATTTCCTTGTACTTTCCGATCAAGGACTTTCATATGATCAACAGCACCCTTACCAAGAACGACTGTATCTCTTAAGACAGGCGAGCCCTTTCTTAACTTTTCAATTTCTGAGCGCTTTACTAAATATCCAGAAATTCTAATCACATCAGAATCTGAAGAATAAAGTGATAGATAACGTATATCATTCTTAATTGCGCCGTCAACTATGTTTACTAAAGCAGGTATATTTTCTTTATAAGTTTTTTCGAATGGAAAAATATCACCTATCCCAGAGGGGAAATATTTTTGAAATCTCGACACTTGTTTTAAGTGTGATGCTAAATCTGGTTCCTCACCAATTGGAATACGACAACCAGGCGAAACGCCAATATCATCATCGATTCCTACTTGGGCATGTAATAGAAACTTTCCATCAAATGCTTCACAATATTTATTTTCATGTTGGTTCACTAATGTATTAATTAAGTCGATTATTTCTACTCCCATTTCATCAGCAGACTGATCATGACCAAATCTTTTATCAGAAAACTTATTAACAGTTTCTGCCAATCCAACTAACCCAAACATAGCAGTGAAGTTTTTAAAGTCGATTAGACCTTCTCTCACTAAGAAATTTGATTCAAAGAATGATGTCTCTTCTACTAAAAATCTAATCCGCTCATCCATATATTCTAGTTGCTTCTGAACAGCATTTGGTAATAACTTTTCGATAAACCTATCATAGTCATCTGTTTGATCTGCTAGTTTCTTAAGGACTAACCGAACCAAAGTAAAACTACCACCAGCAATCTTTAATCCATTGTAACAACTGGCAATGGCGTAATCGCCTTCAAATTCATCCTTAAACATATGATCATTAGCAAAAGATGGTTTGGCAGTAATCATAGCAGTTTCTAAGGAATCCTCTAAAAACTTCTTTGAAGTTATCTCCTGATTATATTTTAAAGTTAAATTAGGTATTGAAGTATTTAACTCTCTTTGTGCTTTTAAAATTAATTCCCCAGCTTTAGTCGCTTTTGGTCCAATATTACCATGACAAAAGGAATCTGTAATCGTTCGATCAATGTGTAACATAAAATTCTTTATTTTCTTGTAATCTTTCTCTATTTCTCCTAAAAATGGTTCTATTAAGTAATCTAAATTGCCAATATAAACTGGAAAAGAAGAAATGGATGGTACATGCTTATAAAGAATTAGTAGTTTATTTAAAAGATCATCTAAATCCTTTGGTGGCTCTAATTCTAAAAATTCTGACCCTTGATTCACAAACTTTTCATAATTGGGTACGATATATCTTGGTCGATAAGGTGCATTGCCTTCATATAGATCGCAAATAACCCCTTCTTCTCTTAGCCTTTGTGCTTCTTCCGAAAGCTTTAAAACATCTAACTGATTTTCAGCATATCTTGCTAAAGCTAAAACTCTTTGTTCATAAGTTAAAGAACTGTCTTTAATTATATTTTGTAATTCATTCATAAATCTCATCTCCTTAGTACTTCTTGAATCCATTATATCATACTTTGTAAAATTGTTTAAATTACAATTTCTTTGGGTATATAATATATAACTTATAGTAAAGAATTTAGGTGGTGATGATATGACTCGTAAAAATGAGAATAAGGTAATTGAACATCTACTGGACAATTTTTTTACTGCTACTTACAGTGATCTTTCTCTTGAAGATTATGAGAATCTCTATGATATAAAAGAGGTTAAGTTTGCTAAAATGAAAACTGAAGAAAAAGATGAAGTAAAGTGTATGATTATAAACAATAAACTTTATTGTGAAAAGATTGAAGAAGAATAGTAAAATTTTATAAAAACAAAAACGCCTGAAATCAAAATCAGGCGTTTTTCTTTTTAATCAGTTCTTCAAAATTTTCTTTAAATACTTGATTATCTTTTTTACTTCTTTTCTTAAATTTAGTATATTTTTTATGTTTTTTTCGAATATGTTTATTCAAGTCACGCCTATTCAAATGTAAATCTATATTAAAATCATTAATGACTTTACCGTATTGGTTGATTCCAATGGCTTCCTTTGCTATAACCATTGCACATAGTCCATAATCTTGTGTTACAACTATGTCACCTGTTTCTGTCATATTTACAATTTTAAAATCCACATTTTCACTTCTGACATCAACTGAAATAACTTCAGAATAATGACTATTAATCACATGGGCATGATTTTTAACAATAATAACAGGTACATTATATTTTTTTGCAACACTTTCTACTTCATATATTACTGGACAGGCATCACCATCAACAATTACTTTCAATAAATCACTCCTTAATCATTTAACTTTTTTGGATTACAATGAACCATACAATGCTTCACTTCTTCAATATTATTTTCAACCGAATCGTGGACTTTTTTAGCAATTTCATGGGATTGATTAAGTGTTAGTTTGCCATTAGCAGCAATCTCAATATCTACATAAATCTTATTGCCATGTAATCGGGTTTTTAATAAATCAATAGCGAGTACACCATCTACATCGTAAACAACTGATTTAATTTTTTCTTTTACCTCCTCTGAAGCGGAAGTGTCAATTAAACCTTTTACTGAATCAATGTATATATCTACTGCTACTTTAGCAATAAATACTGCTATGACCACCGAGGCTATTGGTTCTAAAATCCCATAGCCAAAAATCGCACCAGTGATACCAATCAAAGCGGCTACTGATGATAAAGAGTCTGTGCGATGATGCCAAGCATCAACCTTTAAACTGTTGCTTCCAATTTCATTTGCACCTTTCATTGTGTAATGATACATCCATTCTTTAAAACCAATGGATAGTATCGCAGCATAAATAGCAATATAACCTGGTTTAACATAAGTACCTTTAATAATCACTTGGATAGCATTATAGGCTACTACAGCACCTGTTCCGAATAAAATCAACGCCAATATCTTACTAACAACTAGTTCAATTTTTTCATGGCCATATTGGTGGTCATCATCTTCATCTTTTGCTGAAAATTTAACACCTAAAAAAGCAATAACTGATGTGAAAATATCAGATACTGAATGAATACCATCTGCTACCATGGCACTACTATTACCTATAAAACCTGCTATAATTTTAATAATTGATAAGATTACATTGCCTACAATTGATACCAATGTAACTTTTCTTGCAATTTTTATATTTTCCATTTTACACCTACAATCTAATAATTCCTAATAATTTTAAAGACATAAATAATACTGCAATAATTAAAAAGACCTTAATAATAGCATCACCACGATTAATCTGAACTTTACTACCAATCAAAGCACCTGTTCCATTGCCAATTGACAGTATAAGACCTTTAACTAAATCTACATTGCCACTTCTAAAAAATATGAAAAATGCTGGAATTGTATATATTAAAACGACCAATATTTTTATACTGTTGATTTTCACTAGTTTAAAAGTTGTTACTAAAGTAAGTACAGTCATAATCAAAAAACCCACACCTGCTTGAATAACACCCCCATAGATCCCAACAAAAAAGAATAGAACAGCGCCTAGAATATTATTTTCTTTCTGAAATTTCTTAATATGTTTATGGGGTTGAAAAATAATAATAACTAACATGACCAACATGACAATTCCTAGCATTCGATTGAATAACTGATCAGATATTTTAATCGCAACACTGGAACCAATGACGGATCCAATAACAGCTGGAATACCATAAATCAAACTTTTTTTCAATTCAAAATAGCCTTGCTTTTTAAAATTATAAGTTCCTGATAATGCCCCAACAATAATTGCCAAACGATTAGTCCCGTTGGCTACCATGGGTGGTAGACCCATAAAAATCAACAATGGTAAAGTCAGAAGAGACCCGCCTCCTGCCATTGAATTAAAAAAACCAGCAATGATACCTGTAAGAATAAGACCTAAATAAATCATTTAATCATCCTTTTTTATTACTAAAAGATCTATATTTAACTAAAAATATAGATCTCATCATTAGCTATTTAATTATTACCTTAATATGATAATTTTAATCATTTATTTCTAAAGTTCTTTCTTTCTTAATCGAATTGAATCCGGCGTAATTTCAACTAGTTCATCATCTTCGATGAATTCAAGTGCTTCTTCTAATGTGAAATCTCTTGGTTCAATTAGTTTTAATGCCTCATCTGCCCCAGAAGAACGAACGTTAGTTAACTTCTTATTCTTCGTTGGATTAACGTATAAATCAGCATCTCTTGCTGAAAGACCAATGATTTGCCCTTTATAAATATCTAAAGCTGGTTCAATAAAAATTTCGCCTCTTTCTTTTAATTTAAATAAAGAGTACGCCATTGACTGTCCACTGACCATAGAAACCATAACACCATTTAAACGTCCAGGTATTTCACCTACATGTGGGCCGTATGAATCAAATGATCTCTCCATTGTACCTTCCCCACGAGTAGAGTTAATAAACTCCATACGATAACCTAATAAGCCACGGGTTGGCACTAAATATTCTAATGTTGTGAGTTCCTCAACAGAATGCATGGAAACCATTTGCCCTTTTCTCATATTCAATTTACTGATTACAGTACCAGCAAATTCATCAGGCACTTGAATAATTACTTCTTCGTATGGTTCTATAACTTTACCCTTTTTTTCTCTAAACAAAACTTCTGGTTTAGAAACACCTAACTCATAGCCTTCACGTCTCATATTTTCTAATAAAATAGATAAGTGTAATTCACCACGTCCGGATACTTTAAACCCTTCATTATTGACTAATGGTTCTACAAGCAATCCAACATTAGACTCTAATTCTCTATCAAGTCTTTCTTTAATTTTTCTATTCGTTAAAAACTTTCCGCTTCTACCAGCAAATGGTGATTTGTTTGGATAAAAGTTCATTGATAACGTTGGTTTTTCAATTTCAATCATTTCCATAGGATCAACTTTTCCAACTGCCCCTAAGGTTTCACCAATTTGAATATCCGGTATACCTGCAAATACAACTATATCCCCTGAATAAGCTTTTTTAGATTCAACACGATTAATCCCTTCATAAGTAAACATTTTACTTATTTTTCCTTTAACGGTTTCACCACTACGTTTAAATATTTCTACTGATTGACCTAATTCTAATACACCTTTAAGAATTCTACCTATACCTAGTCGGCCAACATATTCATCATAATCCAAGGTTGAAGCCTGTAATTGTAATGGTTCATGGTCTAAATTAGGATAAACATCTACTTGGTTTTTAATACATTGAATCAGTGGTAAAATATCTTCATTATCATCTGACCATTCATCTCTAATAATACCATTAACAGCACTACCGTATAAAATTGGGAAATCACATTGCTCATCTGTTGCATCTAATTTAATAAATAAATCAAAAACCATATTTACAACTTCTTCAGCTCTTTGATCAGATTTATCCATCTTATTGATTAATAAAATTGGTTTTAAACCATGCTCAAGAGCTTTTGATAGTACAAATCTTGTTTGAGGCATTGGTCCTTCTGATGAATCCACTAATAGAATTGCTGTATCCAATGTTTTCATTATTCTTTCTACTTCTGAAGAAAAATCAGCATGGCCAGGTGTATCAACAACGTTGATTCTAACACCTTCATGTTCAATTGAACAGTTCTTTGAATATATTGTAATACCTCGTTCTTTCTCAAGGTCATTAGCATCCATAACACAATCTACTCTTTCTTCATTATCTCTAAATACACCCGTTTGGTCTAATAAAGCATCTACCAATGTAGATTTACCTGCATCAACGTGTGCAATAATTCCTACGTTTATAATATCTCTTCTACTCATATCGTCTCCTTTATTCACTCATTGATAGATTGTATACCTAAAATCCGTTTCTGTGAAGTATTAATTTGAATTAATTTATTTTTTTGGTAAAATAGAAGTGGTGATATATATGATAATAAAATGTAAAAATGACTGGAAAGAGCTTTTTAACAAAGAAAAAAGTAAAGAATATTTCCAAGAATTAGAAGCTTTCATCTTAGAAGAACGTCAGCAATATGAGATTTATCCTGAAAAAGAAAGAGTATTTGAGGCATTTAATTTATGTTCATATGAACATACGAAGGTAGTTATTATTGGGCAAGATCCATACCATGGACCGAATCAAGCCCATGGTTTATGTTTCTCTGTCTTGCCAGGCAATAAAATCCCACCGTCTCTAAGAAACATCTACAAAGAGTTGAAAGATGATCTTGGCTGTCAAATACCAAAGCATGGTTATTTATCAGACTGGGCTAAACAAGGGGTCTTAATGATCAATTCAGTTTTTACTGTTAGAAGAGGAGAAGCAAATACTCATAAAAACATGGGTTGGGAAATACTGACCAAAAAAGTCATCTCTTATTTAAACGATAAACAATCCCCTGTTGTTTTTATTTTATGGGGAAATTATGCTAAGCAATATGAAAAACTAATTACTGATGATCAACACAAAATCATTAAATCTTACCACCCAAGTCCTTTATCTGCTAGCCGTGGGTTTTTTAAATCAAAACCTTTTTCTAAGAGCAATACTTTTTTAAAAGCAAATGACTTAAAACCTATTGATTGGTGTATTGACAACATTTAAATGTAAAGCTTTATACAAAAAATCCAAGTCAATGACTTGGATTTTTTTAATTACTCTATCTCCAATTTTGTCTTCTTCCGTTTCCCCGTCCTCTTCCTCTGCCAGGGAATCGGCCCATTCTTCTTATACCTAAACCTAAAGTTGATTGACCATCATTTTCCTCTGTATTTTCATTATTTGAATTACAAGGACCTAGACCCCTACCAGTCAATCTGCCTTCTCCACATGGGCCAGTTTCATCTCTAAATGGCATAACTACTCCTTTCATTCAACCGAATGCTTTATAGTCATATTATACACCGTTTTTAGACATATGTCAATAACACATGGTATATTATTTCTCAGGACAATTTTCGCGGTCTGGACAATTTTTTCTTTTCTCGCATCTGCCTTTTCTTTTTCTTCTTTTACAACAAGGATCTTCAGAAGAATAAAACTTATAACAATCATTGTCTACATAACTAATAGATATATTTTCTATCAATGCTCTAGCAACTTTTGCTCGAGCAGATTTATATATTGACTGTAAAGTCGTGCGTCCAACAGCCATCAGATCAGCTGCTTCTTGTTGCGTTAAATCTTGATAATCCATTAAGCGAATCGCTTCTAACTCTTCGTAGCCAAGTTCAATACAGTCAGCTTTACTTGGATTATATGAGTCTTCTTCAGGTTGATAGCCAATTCTTCTTGGTTTTCTAGGTCTAACCATTTTTAACACATCCTTTTTACTCTTCTAGAAATTGTTTTATCAATTCTACTCTTTTTTTAGGATCACCCATGGCTTCATAAGTCTTTAACCAATTTTCTAAAGAATCTAAATATATTGTCTCATTGTTTCTTTTCACTACCTTTAAATTTTTAGAACTAAATGGGTGTAAATAATATCCATCTGAAACACTTATATAAAAATCTCCTATTATATCCACTTCTATACCGTCAACATTAAATTTTCCAAACACACCTGTTTTATAATTGGAAACCTCTTTTGTCTCAAGTTCCTTTCCAATGGTCTTGAGTATTCGAAAAACAGTTTCTTTGTCTTCGGGTGCTATAATTATATCAATATCCTTTGGTTCTTCAAGTATATCATAAAAATAAAGTAATAAACTGCCACCGACAGCCCAAGTTATGCTCTTCTCATTAAAACGACTTGCAAGCTCTAGTAGAACATCTACTAATTTCATCTTAATACACCTCAAAAATATCTATTTTATCTGTTTTTAGTTTTTTAATTATTTTTTGAAACCAAACCGTATATGCTTCTTTGTTAACTAACATATCTTCTAGAAGTAGTTTAAAATCAATCCATTGATACGCTTCTACTTCAACTGGATTTGGTTGTATTTCTTCCTCATTATATAACCCAAGGAAAACATGGTCGTACTCGTTTTCTATTAATCCACTTTCAAAGGCATGATAATATTTAAATGAAAACAATTCAATCAAGAAACAATCAAACCCCATTTCTTCAACTAAGCGCCTATGAGCAGCTTCTAAGAGGTCTTCATTGTAAGCTGGATGTGAGCAACAGGCATTAGTCCAAAGTCCTCCAGAATGATATTTACTACTTTCTCTTTTATGAATTAACATCTGGTTTTTATCATTGATTATTAGAATAGAAAAAGCTCTATGTTGCTTACCTTCTTTATGGGCAGTTAATTTTTCTTCTTTTCCTAAAACCTGATCCTTTTCATTCACTAGTGTAATATATTCCTTTATTTCCATCACCTACTTTCCTTTAAATATACCCATACCCGGCATTGTGATAAGAATTAATAAAACGATTAGAAAGTATTTTATAAAATTATTATCCAACCCAAATAAATTATATACAATATCAACAATAAAAGCAATAATCAATCCTCTAATTATTGTCTTTCTACTATTATTTTTAAAAGAATCTATTAATTTATCAAGCATTTGTCACCTCATTAGTTATTATACGGTCCACGGGTATATCATATTGATTCATAGGAACTTCATCAATAACTTGAAAGTTATAAGCAATTGCTACTTTAGGAATTTCATTATAGTTAGGCAAAGTAGAGATATAACGATCATAAAAACCGCCACCATATCCGACCCTTCCACCAGATGGATCAAAGGCCAAACCTGGCATTAGTATAAAATCAATACCACAATTACCAATCGCCTGGCAACAAGCCTTTGGTTCTAAAATACCATACTTGCTTTTTTCTAGATTTTCAAAATCTTCTATTTCAAAAAGTTCTAAATTCTTACCAACTACTTTTGGTAAAAATACTTGTTTCCCATGGTCAAGGGCATGTTTTACAATTGGTTTTGTGTTAATTTCACTACCAAAACTCAAAAACAAGAACACAGAAGCGGCTGCAATATAGTCCTGATCATTAATGACTTGGTTGTAAATTGATTTATCTTTTAACTTCTTTTTACTTATAGATAGATTGCTTCTTTTTTTCATCATTTTTTTACGTAATACTTTTTTTTCTATCATAACAACTCCTTTTTTCTGCTATCTATACTTATTATATCACTTTTCTTCAAATGATAAAAGAGACTCGAAAGAGTCTCTTCTTATTGGGAGGGTTATTCTATATTTTTTATCGATTTAACAAATTCTTTAAATGCTGCAAAACCTTGCTCATTTCGCTTAAATACACCTGCATATTCAAGGACTTTTGCAAATTTTTTGCCGATTTCGTCCTTTAATACTTCCATAGTTTCTTGATCAGAATCAAAGGAGTAATCATCCTTCATTTTCAAAATCCACTGGTTGTGAACTTCTAACTCTTTTGGAATTTCTTTATCATGCATCAGTACGTCTTTAATCATAGTTATTTCATTTTTTAAACGTTTTGGTAAAACTGCTAAACCCATCACTTCGATTAATCCAATATTTTCCTTTTTAATATGGTGTACATCTTCATGGGGGTGAAATATACCCATAGGAAATTCATCAGTTGTCCGATTATTTCTTAAAACCAAATCAACTTCATAGTGATTGTTTTTAAATCTAGCAATCGGTGTAACAGTGTTATGCTCATCGTCAGTATGTGAAACAATACCAACGCTTTCATCATTATAGTTCTTCCAAACCATCGCAATATTCCATGCCAGTTCAGCTAAGCGTTCTTTATCCGAGCCTGAAATTCTAATAACAGACATTGGCCAATCAACAATTGATAAGTCAATACCTGGATAGCCTTCAATTTTTGTTTTTAATAAGCTTTTTGCTTTTTCAATTGGAAATTCATAGCATCCCCCTTGAAAATGATCATGACTTAAAATAGAGCCGCCAACAATTGGTAAATCAGCATTTGACCCTAAAAAATAATGGGGAAATTTCTCAATAAAATCCAAGAGTCTATTGAATGTCACTAGAGAAATCTTCATTGGATCATGTGTACCTTTAAAAACTATAGCGTGTTCATTAAAATATGAGTATGGTGAATATTGAAAAAACCATTCCTCATCATTTAAATTTACTGGTATTACTCTATGGTTGGCACGACCTGGATGATCTATACGACCTTCATAACCTTCATTTTCTTTACATAAGTAACACTTTGGATAACTTGAATCTTTTGCCTTTGAAGCCATAACGATCTCTTCAGGTGTTTTTTCAGGTTTTGAAAGATTAATAGTGATATCTAGTAACCCATAGGCACTTTCTGTCTTCCATTTCATATTTTTTGCAATTCTATTTGTTCTTATATAATTCGAATTTTTATTTAATTGATAAAACCAATCCATTGCCGCTTTTGAATTCTTACTATACTGTAAGTTAAAATCCTTTATAACTCCACTCGGGCGTTTCATTAACTCATTCATTAGTTTTGAATCAAAAACATCTCTTAGGGCAACAATATCCTTTTCGATAACACCTTCTTGAACAGCAAAATCTAGTATCCTGTTAAGAATATCTGTTAAATTGACTTCTGATTTAACACGCTCAAATTCAAAAGTATCTAACCCAAGTAAAGCTATGATTCGATTAGCTACGTAAACTTGATCTTCAACCATAATCATTTCATTTTTTATTCCATATTCAATTAGTTTTGATATTTCTTTGTTTATATTGATAATAACACCTCTTAATATCTACTATTCAAGTGCCACTGCCAAGCACTATCAATAATGTCTTCAACATTTGCATATTTTGGTTCCCAACCAAGTACAGCTTTTATTCTTTCACTAGAAGCAATAAGATTATCAGGATCCCCTGGCCTACGATCAGCCATTTCAGCTGGAATTTCTTTTTCTGTTACCTTTCTTGAAGAATCAATAATCTCCTTTACAGAAAAACCTTCACCATTACCTAAATTGAAAACATTGCTTTTTTTCTCTTCCTTTAAATATTTTAAACTTAACACATGTGCATCAGCTAAGTCTTCAACATGAATATAATCTCTTACACATGTACCATCTTTAGTATTATAATCATCTCCAAAGATAAAAATTTTGTCTCGTTTTCCAAGACCTACTTGTAAAACGATTGGAATTAAATGTGTTTCAGGATTGTGGGCTTCACCAATTTTAGAGGTATGATGGGCACCTGCTACATTAAAGTATCTAAGGGCAACATAATTCAAATCCGTTACACGACTTGTCCAATCAAGCATCTTTTCGATGGCCAGTTTTGTTTCACCATAAGGACTCGTTGGATTTTTAGGAGTATCCTCTGTAATAGGCATTGCTTCTACGTTTCCAAAAATAGCTGCTGTAGATGAAAATACAATATTATAAACATTGTTTCTAAGCATAGACTTTATCAGTTGCAATGAAGCGTTCACATTATTGTCATAGTATTTCAATGGTTTTTGAACACTTTCACCAACCTGGGAAGATGCTGCAAAATGAACAACACTTTCTATTGGATTTTCAGAAAATACTTGGTCCATTAATTCATCGTTTCTAATATCACCTTTATAAAATTTTGCTTCTTTATGAACCGCTTTTTCGAAGCCAGTAGATAGATTGTCAACTACACATACATCTTTACCATCTTCAATTAATCGATAGACCATATGGCTACCAATATAACCGGCACCACCGCATACTAATATCATCTAAACCTCCATTTTCTATCTTTCTAATACACTTTCTCTTTCAACTAGTTCAGTTGGTATAACTGTTTTTTGAGGAATCATTCGATCAAAATTAATTTTAGATAAAATTTTCTCAACAGCAGTTCTACCCATATACTCTGTATAAACTTTTACCGTTGTTAATGGTGGCATTAAATACTCTGCAGTTGGAATATCGTTAAATCCAACAATACTGATATCTTTAGGAATTTTAAAATCCAACTCATTAAGGGCGCGAATAGCCCCAACTGCCATAGAATCACTTGCAACAAAAATAGCGGTGAAATCTCCTTTACTAACAATTTCTTTTGCTAGATTATAGCCAGATTCAACATTAAAAGGGCCATTAACGATTAATTCTTTATTCAATAGATTTTTATTAGACAATATATTTATAAATGCTGATTCACGAGGATCTATTAATTCTTCTTGATCATCGCCGACAAATTCTTTGCCACCTAAAAATGCAATGGCTTCATGACCTTTGTCAATTAAGTAATCAATAACATTTTCCATTGCATCGTAAAAATCAACAACAACAGAATCATATAAATGGTCATTGGGACACGAATCTACAAATACAATGTTCTGGGTGAAACTAGAAAACATTTTAACTTCATTTTGAGAGTATTTCCCAATAGCAATAATTGAATCTACATCACTTAAATGGTCCATATGAATTTTTCCATCTTCTTTAAAAATTGTTTTAATTTGAATTTTTCTTTCAAAGCAAGCCCGCTCTATCCCAGATCTTATAGATAAATAGTAAGGATCAGATAACTCCTCGCTCATAGAATACCATTCAATAATTCCAATAAGCAGCTCTTCCTTCTTTTTTTTCTGTAAATCAGATTTTGACTTTAATTTTTTATAATTTAATTCTTCTGCAGCTTTAAACACATTTTCTCTGGTCTGATCAGAAACAGAAAGTGTCTGATCATAATTTAAAACTCTAGAAACAGTACTCACTGAAACATTAGCTATTTCAGCAATATCTTTCAACGTTGCCATTTAGAATCATCTCCTAATGTAACTTATTGGCTCAATTCCTTCTTGAACTGTAAAATCGTGATTCAGAAAGAATTTTTTTTCTTCTCCCTCACATTGCAATTTTATCATTTCAACAGATTCATTTATAATATTAATTTCAATTTCACTCTGATCAAATATATCCTTATAAAGAGTATTCATTAGTTCCTGTGGTAAAGACGC
>Ga0102926_1000165_pt1 | contig 34759 bp, 39 predicted proteins | sample SalPonR1_A_D2_MG_FD_78173 | JGI IMG/M metagenome (GOLD analysis project Ga0102926, IMG submission 78173) | Salt pond soil microbial communities from South San Francisco under conditions of wetland restoration - Salt Pond MetaG R1_A_D2_MG | ecosystem: Environmental > Aquatic > Marine > Intertidal...
CCATCAGATGCAAGCCCTTTTAAATAAAACCAGAGCTCGCATCTGAAAAAACTTCAAACGACCAGCTCACTTCTAATGATGATGATGTAATTGTGAGAAACTTTTGGCTGAAATAAACATAATAATCAATTCCTTTATTCTCAAACTTTAATTTTTTTAAATGTTATCAGCCATTAAGAAATAAGTCAAGGATTATTTTCAAAAGGTATATTTATTCATTAGTATTAATAATATATTAGAATATAATTTTTAGAATACCAATGAAAAAACCAATAACAATTAGTGGTATCATTAGAATTCCAAAAATAGGTAAAACCAAACCCATTATTAAAAAGAAAACGACTCCTAAAATCACTCTTAAAAAAACAGATGTTACAACAAACATAACCTTCAAAATAACAAACAATAAAATGATCCCTAATAGAATTTCCATACAATCACCTCTTTCTTGCTTATATTATAATCCTAATATATTAATAAGTATTTAAATAATTATTAGAAATTGATTAGAATTGATTAATGTCTTAACAGTGGTATAATAAAATAAGGAGCATTCAGTAGAGGTGGGGGAAGTATGATAGATTATTATAAGAAATATAAATGGGTACCAATAATTAAAATTAAAAAAAAGGATTTACAGTTGTTTCAAAGGATTTTTTATAGTCATGATTTACCTGGCAAGGTAAAAGATTATACAGTTTATAGTACAGAACCCTATAGAGATATTATTGAAGGGATTGTTGAAGCACATTATAATAATAAACTATCAAATGAGTATTATCGAAAATTAAGATCTCAGAAAAGACTAATTGAACCAGTAAAAACTAGCCTTTTTAGAAAGCATTTTCTAAAAATCATCGGACCAGTAATTTTACTCATTATAATATTAGTATTTATTAGATTTTTATTTGTTTTCAATATTCTTTAATGAAAAAATAAAGACAAAAAAATATAAGCGATTTTAATCACTTATATTAGAGCAAGTATTTCTTTATCAAAGTCTTTAAAAGAACTCTTAGTCATATAGTCATAATCTATTGAATAATGGTGGTTATCTTTAAACTGTATAACTAAAGAAAATTTACTTTCAGTTTTATCATTTTGAATTGAAGCATCAACAACTTTATTCAGCGGAATATAAACCCATTGCCCCCCATATAAACTATCCATTGGTTGTTTATCTTTATTAGGTTCTTTAATGAATATGAGTTCACTATCAGTTAAAATTGTAATACTACTACCAAAGGCGCTTTCACTAGTTTCATTTTGATAAACAGAATCAACAATATCATGGTGAAATTTTAATGCGTATTTAGAATAATTATAGAGTTTTATATCTATTTCTTCTAAATAATCAATGTTTTCATAATTTAATTCTAAATGCTCGTTAGAATTCTGTTTACTTCTAATTTTTTTGATTAATTGGTGAAAAAACCCTTCGCTTGAAGTATTAAAAAAGATTTTCTTATTTATAATACCATCATTTAATACAGTATAAGAATCTAGAAGTATGATTTGAAGTTCCACAAAATTAATATTTGAGTAATTAATTGAATAAGTTTCGATATATCCGTTTTCATTTTCTAAAATATAAACGATATCATCAAAAATGATTAAGAACGTTTCAGGGGACTCATGGTCTTCATTTGCTGGCACTTTTAAAGCTAAAGGATGATTATTATCCTGTATATCTAATATCTTATTAATTTCTAGCTGAAGTGTTTCAGGTAAAGTTGAAAAATCATTAATTTCTTTTGTCCAACGATCTGTCGTCTTATTTGTGTCCATAATAGACCTCCTTATTTGTTGTGTATTCTCTGTTATATATATACACAAAATACAGGTTCGTAAACATAATTCTAATAAAGGAATGATTCTAATGAATATAATAAATACAATAAAGAAGATATTTGGCAGTATTATATATGACGATTCTATTGATCATGAAGGAGTAAAAGTTCTTCATATCACTGATACACCAACGACAAGTTATGGGGCCATTATAAACTTAATTGAAGCTTTAAGACCTGATTATATTATTCACACGGGGGATCTAGCTGATAATATAAAATTGGAAATATATCCCGAGAAAATAGATCTGTATAATAAAAAGGTTAGAAAATTTCTTTTAAATCTAGAGAGCTTTGATTGTGAAAGATATATTGTTATTGGAAACCATGACAATCCTGTATTTATTAAAAAAGCACTAGAAGGAACGCAAGTAGTTGAAACCTATAAAGCGATAAGAATTTGTAATAGAAACTTTCTTATAACCCATAAATTAGATGATATTCTCAATGAAGAAAAATTGATTCAAAGTTCTGACTACATTCTACATGGACATTCCTTTTATGATGTAAAATTTAGTAAGCACATTAAGGTTTTGAATGGATTAGAAGGTATATATTTGATTTATCCTGAGACTAATAGAATATATCAGATTGAATATCCTATTGGTACTAATGATAGTCGAATGCAAAGGTTTGGAACAGGTATATAGATTAAGGAGAGAGCAATGATGAAACTTTTTAAGAATTGTCCAAGCATTTTAATTATATATACGGAAGATTATAGCAAGTTATTAGCAAGTTTTGAAGAAGCTTTTCCATTAGTTAGTGAATTATCACTGGAGATAAATGCTAATCGAAAGATTAAAGATATATTCAATATTGCAAAGGAAGATCAGACAATTATTTTGTTAACTGAAAAGTTAAGTGATTTTGTAAATGTTTCTGATATTAAGGAAGCCTTAATTATAGATGAGAAATTAAGCAGTATTTTGGTAGACTTAATTAATTACAGTTCCCTAACTGAATCCATTGAGAAGATTAGAAAAGGGCCAGATTTAATTACGATGAAGAATTATGGAGATATTGAAAAATTTTTCTTAAGTATAAAAAAAGATCTAAAAGCCCATGAAGGAGAGACTTTTGATCTGTTAGAATTAAATAATAAGGGGACGATTGTAACTTTCACGAACTATAATATAAATAATTACTTAAGTATCAATGCCCTCTATAAAAAGTCCTTATATACAAATTATTCGAAAGAAGCGGTCTTAAATAAAGTTGAAAACAATGGTATTAAATATATTAATGATAGTATTTCAAAAAAAGGTTGGAATGAATATAAGATAAAAATTTACGATACTTATGACCAATATAATTTCCATTACAATCGGTTATTATATATTATTGATTTAATGAATCTGGGGCTTGTTCTAAAAGAAGGTTGGGGACAAGACGCCGGGACTTTATTTAAGCATGTACCTGTTTATGAAGTTTTTCTATACACACCCATGTCCCCTAGAGAAATAAAAGAAATTCTTGTGGGAGCTGAGTATCTAGAATCTGGGGAAAGAATTGTAGATTTAGATTTGTTTTATGAAAAAAAGAAGGTGAAATGGTCTTTGTTAAAAACACAAGAAACTTACGAGAAAGAAGCAGTAGGCATAAAGTATAGAAGAAAACTATTAGATAATTTTTCTGAAAATGAAATTTATGAACTGAAAAAGATAGAAGAGATTATAGAAAAATCTAAATAAGACACCTATATTCCATTAAATCATCAATGGAATATAGATACTAAATATTGTTTTTTGATTAAGTTTGCTTTGAAGCGTTATTTTACCGCTATGGGCTTCAATTATTTGCTTAGATATGTTCAGACCTAAGCCGGATCCAGTTTTACTGGGTTCACTTCTAGAATGATCGCTTTTGTAAAAAAGTTCAAAAATATGCGGTTGATGTTTAGGGTCAATACCAATACCGTTGTCTTCTATTTCTATAATTAAAAAGGATGCATTAATTGTTGTACTCATAGAAATATAGTCTTTTGTGAATTTTTCTGCATTTGAAACAATGTTTTCTAGAACTTGAAGAATTCTTTTAGGATCAATAAATATATTTGTTGCAATAATAGGCTGATTTAATATAAAATCAATCTTCTTATCTTTAAATTCAAAGTATTTATTTGATGCAAAGTTCTCAAGAAATTCTTTAGAATCAACTTGTTTTTTATCATATGTAAAATTATCTAGATCTAATTGAGAAAATAAAAGTAAATCATCAATGAGTAAATTTAGTTTATCAGATTTATCATTGATTACTTCTAGATATTTAAAGAAAGTCGCTTCATCATTGTTAATACTATCTTCTAAAGCTTCAATATAACCTTTAATAGAGGTTAAAGGTGTCTTTAAATCATGGGTTATTTTTGCTATTAACTCTTTTTTTGATTGTTCATATTGGTAGTGTTGATTTGAGTTCTCTTTTAACTCAAGGGTTAATTTTTCTAAATTATTTGCTATTTTTTCTATTTCGTCTACATTAAATTTCGGGAATTTTAATGAATAGTAACCACGGTGAATTTTACTAAAGCTTTCATCAATGATCCTTAATGGTTTGATGATATTTTTAGATAAATTTTTAATGAAAAAGAAAACCGTTAGACTGATACCCATTAAAAAAGATACAATAAGAAGAATTGGATAGAGCATCTTTTTTAGTTGTATTTTATGATACAAGTTATTTGGTTCTAGTAATAGCAACATCTCATGATGCGATCTGTATTTTAGATCTAAGGGATAGTGAATATAAGCGTCTAAATTAGAAGTAACATTATTTGAGGTCGTTTTCAGAGAGTATTGAATTTTGTTATTTGAATCAATAATTTTTAAATCATCAAAATATTTATAATCAGCAATAATTATTTCTGTATTTAAGTGATTGATATTTGGATAGTGGCTCTCGACAATATATTTCAATTGAACTTCTTCATTCGTAATTGCTTTAAAATCTTTGGAAAATGGGAAAACTACATTTTCACTGGGTATAAAAAACAACAATAAAGTAATTACCAGTAAGGGGCTAGCAATGAATAAAAATGAAACTTTTATTAATCTTTTTTCAATATTCATTTGAACCTCCTTATTTAATAAACTTATAACCTATTCCCCATACGGTTTCTATATATTTTGGATTGGAAGGATCTTCTTCTATTTTCTCTCGAAGTTTCCTAACATGTACAGTAACAGTATTTATATCTCCGTAATTTTCATAACCCCACACTTTATTAAAAATTTTCTCTCGAGAAAGGGCTTGATTTGAATGATTTATTAGAAACAATAAAATGTCATATTCTTTTACAGATAAATCAATTCTCTTTTCCTGTAGTGTCACACTACGACCAAGGGTATCAATTACAAGGTCATTAATTTCAATGAAATCCTTTGAAGAGGTTTGATCACTTAGCTCATCTACTCTTCGGAAAATTGATTTGATTCTAGCAATGAGTTCTCTTGGGCTAAAAGGTTTAACAATATAATCATCTGCTCCTAAACCAAGGGCTAATATTTTATCACTATCTGATTTTTTAGCACTAAGAATAATAATAGGAATATTTGACTCTTGTCTAATCCGTCTGCAAAGTTCAAAACCGTCGACTCCAGGAAGCATTAGATCTAAAATAGCTAAATCAATTGATTTATTCTGAAAGAGAGTATATGCTTCTTCTCCATTTTGACTGTATTCAGTTTCATAGTTTGATGCTTTTAAATAATCTTTGACAAGGTTTAATATATCTAAATCGTCTTCTGCAATTAAAATTCTTTTCTCCATAATCCCTTCTTTCAGTAATAGTTGATAAGTTAATTTAATATATGTTACAATTATAATATATAATTAATAATAAATCAAAGAAAGTACTAGGTAAAGAAATCGTCATTTGATTGTAATGTGAAAATGCATGATTTAATGATATAATGAATTTAGCGTTTAAACTTAAGAGGAGGAGTTATGTTTAGAAATAAAATATTAATTTTAGTATTAATAGTTGTGTTATTAAGTATGCCCATTAGTTTTGCCGTGAGTCAGTTTTCAGATGTTACAAGTGAGTTTTGGGGGAGTGACTATATAACAACAGTAACAGAAAAAAATTATATTGAAGGATATGATGATGGTTATTTTTATCCTAATAGAGAAGTAACTAAGTTAGAAAGTCTGATTGCATTATATAGAGTAATGAAAGAAAATCAATTAACGAATATTTCTAATGTTTCTGCACTAGTTGATAGTCATAAGGATACAATTGAATCAGTTGGTATACCGCCAATGCTAGCGCCTTATGGTAGTCAAGATGTTTATCCAGCTGTTGCTTATGCTCTAGAGAATGAAATTGTTTCTCCATCAGAGTTAAAATACTACTTAGAAGAAGGGACATTAGCATCAGTTAACAAATTAGAAATTTCTATTTATATTGGAAAAGCTTTAAATATAGTAAAAGAAGAAAATCTATTCACTGATATTATTTCATTAGATTTTAAAGATCAATTTGAAATATCAAATGCGGCTATACCTTATGTAGATTTACTTATTAGAAATGGAATTGTGGATGAAAAAGGTGATAGTGAAGGACGATTTAATCCTAAGCAAACGATTAATCGAGCAGTACTTTCTGTTTTTATCACAAGATTTGATGAAGCAGTTAACTCAAGTGAAAGTTCAAGTACAAATTCAAATGGAAGCATTAATGATTTAACAGGTGAAATAACATATGTTCATACATCAATGGATTTAGTTGAAATAGAAAATAACTTAGGTGTATCAGAAGTCTATGATATAAGTGAAGCAAATATTTTTATTAATGACAATGTAGCGAAGCCTTCAGATTTAGAAATTGGTCAAATGGTAAACTTTGAATCAAGAGATGATAGCATTATAAGCATTACTGTTACTGAAACTTATGACCAGATTAAAGGAACGATTACTCAGATTTCTAAAGAATTTGTAACGGCAAATGAAAGTTATCGAGTATTAGCGATTAAAGATGAAAGTGGTGACAGTCAATATTATAAAGTTACTGATGTAACAAAAGTATCAGTTAACAGCGGTGAAAGTGATATCCTCGATTTATCAACTGGTGATAAAGTTTCTGTTGGATATGATGGACTGTACGCTATGACTGTTAAAGGCTTTAGTGAAAACGAGGTTTTAACTGGCGTCTTAATTAGACCTATTGGGACGGACAAAATGGTGAGGGTAGAATTAAATAATGGTGAAATCATTACTGGTACTGCAGAAACCGTTGATCCAAATGTTTCAAGAGGCGAAATTGTTAAACTTCATTTAAGTTATGGTGATATTGTAAAAGTCGAGTCAACTGGTAAAAGTTCAATCGTAGAAGGTACAATTAAAGAGATTAAAATATCTGAAAATTCTAGTGTTGGTTTATTGAAAGATGATGGAACAATAATACATTATGATATTTTAAAGTCAACAGAAATGATTGACCGTGATACAGATGAGACATTAACGATATATGATTTGCGTTTGGATAAATTAGCTGAGTTAAAAGTTAATGGATTAGGAATAGTTGAGCTGTCTGTCACTAAGCCGGCGGAAACAATAAGATTTAAGGGAGAAGTTAAAACAGTATATGGCTCTCTAGATTTAATTGAGGTAACAAAAGATTCAGGTGAAAATGTTAAAGTTGGTTTTAACACTGAAAGCAACTTTAAGGCAAGTGACTTAAAAGCTGGTGACCAAATTATTATCTCAGGCATTCAATTAAACAACGAGTTATTTGAAGCAAGGAGTATTATAATTGAATAGTAAAAAATTGTAATCAAAAAAACAGGATTTTAAGTCCTGTTTTTTTAATGCCGATAAATTTTCTACTGTGATAGATCTAACTGAAAGCGTTCGATATTATTTTCAGATTTCTTTTTAACAGCTGCTCTTGTTTTCTCAAGTAAGGTGTATATTTTATGCGAAAGAGCTTCTATTTTTTAAAATATTCCCTCTGCTTCTTGAATGACATTATTTCGAACAGCTTCGATCATACTTGCAGTTGTTTCCTCAACAATAGAAAGATTCAATTCATCTATATTATTCATCTCATTTGCATAGGGTTGCATTTTACTAGCAATGTATAAGATTTTAACATAAAATGAACTTAATTCACTTAAGCTTTGAAGTGATTCTTCGAGTTATCTGCCAATGACACCTTCGATTTTAGGGGATGGTAGAATCTTTATAAAATTGTTTGATGTGCCCGATGATTTATTTTGTGGCGTTCTACAGTGTTTCCATCTATTCATTCTTTAATATAATGAAGTATTAAGTTCACTTATCTATAAGTTTTTTTTAAGATTATAGACCATCTAATGGCATTTAAAATGTAATAATATTTATATTTATTGTAATGTTTTATCATATTTTTCTGAAATATTATTAATAAGTAGTGGAAATTAACATGAAGTTAATTCGGTCTATATCTATTTAAATCTTTTTATGGAAATATGTTAATAGATATAATAAAATGGTATCATTATAGAGTGGAGGTAGAATATGAAAACCGCTAAAATTGAAGAAACATTAAAGAGCATTCTAGAAATAGATCAAAATGGGAAGGAAAAGACTGAAGCCAAAGAAGCCTTATATGACAAGCAGGAAAAAAGATTAGCTAAGAAAAAAAGAGAGATTGAAAGAGAGTATATGAAGGAAGCAAGGCTTGAGACGAAAGAAAAGAGAGAAAAAATTTATACTGAGCTGGAAAGAGAAGTTGCTACTATTCATAGTAATACAAATATTGAAATACAACGGTTAAATTTTATACTAGAAAATAACATCGATAGTATAACCCATAAGATTTTTAGGAAGATTCTTAAAAACATATAATTTGAGGTGCTTATTATGAAAAATGTAGCAAAATTTGCGGCATTGAATACTAAAATAAGAGTGTTAGAAAGAGAATTATTAACTAATAAAGATTACTTAAACTTGATTGGTTTAAATTCAGTTGAAGCCTGCATAAATTACTTTTTAGAAGAAACATATTATTCGAAATTATTAGAAGACTTAAAAGCAAAGGACTTATCTTCTGTAGAGAACTTGTTCTATAAAAATCTTTTAGTAAAATATGATAAAATAACAAGCTTTTTACATATTGAGTACCGTAAAATTTTTAAAGCTATTTTCATGCGTTATGAAGTAGAGCATATTAAGAAATATTTGAGGAAGTTAAATCAAAATAAGACTGTTGAAATGTTGTATAAAAACTTCGAGAATGCTAAATATTCAGATTTAGATTATAAAGTATTGAGTTCAGCTAAAACCCTTGAAGCCTTTGTAGAACACTTAAAAGGGACAGATTACTATAAGATTCTTTATTATCATCTATCATCTGAAGACCGTTTGTTTTATATGGAAATGAGCTTAGACATTCATTATTTTAATCGCTTAAATAACGAAATGAAAAAAAAGTTTGGACATCAAAAAAGAAATACAATTTTAGAAATTCTCCAAAAAAACAGTGATTTATTAAATATTCAGTGGATTTATAGAGGGAAAAAATATTATAATTTTTCATCAGAAGAATTATTAAATTATGTGCTTTTAACAGGATATTATTTTAAGTATAAAGATTTGAAAAGTTTATGTTATGCTAAAACAACTCAGGAATTAGTTAACAGATTAAAAGATTCAAAGTATGGTTTCTTATTTAAGGATGAAGAAAATTTTGAGTTTTTAATGGAAAGAAATGTTGAACGATATATTTATCAATTATTTAAAGATCTTGAAAAAGTATCTACATTAAATATCAATAAATCAATTGGTTATATGCATAAGTTAGAGTATGAGATGAGAGATATTTTTACTATATTAGAATCAATTAAATATGGCTTAAGTATAAAAGATTTAAAAAATAAACTTGTACGTGAAGTGAAAGGGGGATAAGTATGTCGGTTGAATCAATGAAAATGATGAATATTGTTGGACATTTTGATGATTTTCATCAAATAATGCGAGAATTTATACTAGCAAATAATATGCAGTTTATTGATGTTTTTCGACAAATTGACGAAAGTAAATTTACTCTAGAAATGGCAACAGAAAATATTGATGAAATTTTGGAAATGTCAAACCTTCAAACCTATCAAGAGCAAAGAGATCTTAAAAAACTTGAAGAGAAAATAATGCTATTAAGCCAACATATGGATGTGACATTAAAATTTGAAAAGAAGTATTGTGAAGAAAGTTATGATTTTATACCGATTGAAAAAAAAATAAATGAAGTTTATTTAACTTTTGAAGAAGATCGTTTAAGAATTGAAGGGCTTGAAGAAAAGCTCGCGAGATTAGAAGAAATGTTATGCGTAGAAGCTTTAGATGCCATTGGCGTGAACTTGGATGACTTATATTCAATGACGTATTTTGATATAATGTTTGGACGACTTTCACAAGAAAACAGAAGACGATTGAGCATGAATTATGAAAATGTTACAGCAGCTGTTATGCATATTGATGTACCAAAGTACAAAAACTATTATTTAGTTGTCTCACCAATGAGCTTAAAAAAGGAAACAGAGCGTATATTAAGGTCAGTTTATTTTGAAAAGATACCCTTTGATGAAGAGTATTTGGCTGAACCAAAGGACATGTTAAATAAATTAAAAAAGGAAATTTTAAAGACAGAAAAAGAGCTAAGTAAAACCAAAGAAAAAATTAAAAATTTAGAATACAATTATATAGATGATATTAAAGAGTGTTATTCAAAATTGATAATGGAGAAGAAGATAGAATCTTTAGGAGAAAAAATAGCTGTCACAGATCATTTCTTTTATTGTTCAGCTTGGATCCCTGAAAGCAAAGTTAATAAAAGTCAAAGATTATTAGAGAAAATCGAAAAAAATATTATTGTAGATTTGAAAGAATCTGAGGAAAGTGGTCTGAAGGCACCAACGAAACTGAAGAATAATTGGCTTTCAAAGCCTTTTGAAAGTTTGGTTTATATGTATGGTGTACCAAATTACAAGGAAGTTGATCCAACAGTATTTTTTTCAATTACATATATGATTTTATTTGGTGCAATGTTTGGCGATCTAGGACAAGGACTAGTTTTTTTATTAGCAGGATTTTATATACAACAGAAGAATAAAATGTTCGGAGAGTTATTAAGTAGAGTAGGTATTAGTTCAATGATTTTTGGGTTTTTCTACGATTCATTTTTTGGTTATGAGCATCTTATAAGTAAAGTTATTCCTTTGGATATATTTATAAGACCTATTGAGAATATTAATACTATGTTAACAGTTGCAGTTTTATTAGGTATTGTATTGCTTTATTTGAGTTTCGCTTATTCAATTTTTAATAAGTTTAAAGATTCAGATGTTGAAGAAGGTGTATTTGGTAGAAACGGGATTGTAGGATTAGTATTATATACAGCACTATTACTAATAGTAGCGAATCAATTTTTAGAAAGCTTCTCTTTTAACCAACAGTTTTTAACGATAATAGTCTTTATTACTATAGTACTTATGTTGTTAAAGGAGCCAATTACTAATAAGTTAAAGAAGGAAGATTTTTTATATCATGAATCCCCTGGAGAGTATTATGTTGAATCTGGATTTGAGTTAATCGAAACCTTTCTAAGCATGCTATCAAACACATTAAGTTTTATCAGAGTAGGCGCTTTTGCGCTGAATCATGTAGGGCTTTTTATTGCCTTTCATACAATGGCTGATTTGATTGGGTCTACATTTGGGAATGTATCTATGTTTATTTTAGGTAATCTACTAATAATATTCTTAGAAGGCTTGGTAGTTTTTATACAAGGATTAAGATTAATGTATTACGAGATTTTTAGTAAGTACTATATAGGTGATGGTTATAAGTTTGAGCCATCAGGTTTGGAGTAGGAGGCTATTTATGAAAATAATTTTATTAATTGCAATTATGATTGTACTAGGAACAATTCTTACCGGAATATATTATGACTCGAAAAAAATAAAGGGATCAAAAAAAACATTAAAGAAAGCTTTAATGTACAATTTAGCTCTGTTGATGCCTTTACTCTTAATGGTCATTGCGATAGTATTACCAGATATTGTATATGCAGCAACACATGAGGCTGCTGAAGTAAATGGTTTAGGATTAATGGCTGTAGCCCTTGCCACTGGATTGGCTACAATTGGTGCTGGGAATGCTGTAGGTGCAGTTGGCTCCTCGGCATTAGGTGCTATCAGTGAAGATCCTGATATTTTAGGAAAGACATTAATTTATGTTGGATTAGCAGAAGGAATTGCTATTTATGGTCTAATCATTTCAATTTTAATACTTGGGAGATTATAAAAATGAAATCTGTCGTTTTAGCAAATCAGAAAGAAACAATTGTAGGTTTAAGATTGGCTGGGATTAAGGGTGAATTAATTAATGATGTAGAAGAAGTCCTTCCAAAAGTTAGAGCGTTAATAAATGACCCTTCAGTAGGAACAATTATGATTACTCAGGCATTATATAATGCAAACCAAGAAGGGTTATTAGAAATAAAGCTAAAATTAAAGGAAAAAATGATTATAAAAATACCTGGATTTAATGAAGGAATTGAAGAAAGCTTAATATATAATCATATAAGAGATTCGGTGGGTTTAAAATTGTAGATTGTGAAGGTGATAGATGATTACTATAGATGAAAAAGTTAATTTCTTTAAGAAAATAGTCCTTGATAAAATTGATTATGAATATCAAGAATTAGAAGATTCTCTTGAACAATCTTTTCAATCTGAAGTTGAAAATTTTAAAGAAAAATCACGAGAAAAAAGTGAAAATTATATTGATAAATTTGTTACAAAGGCTAAAAACGAAAAAAAATTAAGGGTTTTAGAATCAAAAAGGGCTCAAAAAGAAAAAATATTGTCTGCACGGAATAAATTAATTGAGAAGATCTATGGAGCCGTTTTAGATATGGCATCAGAGTTCATTGGTACAGAAGGATACTATGAATTAATCGAAAAGTTGATTACTAAGGGAAAAGACGAGCTAAAAAGTTTTGATGTTTTAAATATTGAGTTGTGTTCTCAGGATTATAAGCATAAAGAAAAAATTCGGTCAATCATTGAGAAGCATCTCAATGAAAAGGCAATAAGTTTTTATGAAACAGATCAAAATTTTAATGGTGGTCTTATTATAATGGATAAAAATAAAGAAATGAGATTAGATTTGAGTTTGAGTTCAATAGTACAAAGGAATAGAGTATTTATTGGCAATCAAGTACAAGGATTGTTAGACCAAAAGAGTGATTTAGATGAATAATATTTCAAAAGTAGTAATGATCAATGGTCCAGTTGTTAAAGCAGATGGCATGGAACATTGTCAAATGAGAGAAATGGTTACGGTTGGAAAAAAGAAACTTATTGGTGAGATCATCTCAATCGATGAAGGCATTGGAACAATACAAGTTTATGAAGAAACAGAAGGCCTTAGAGTTGGGGAAAAAGTTGAAAGAACTTTCAAACCTCTGTCTTTAAAATTAGGACCTGGAATTATGGGGAGCATATTTGACGGCATACAAAGACCATTGAATAAAATCAATGAAATTTCGAATAATTTTATCAAAGAAGGTATTGGACTGTTATCTATTGATCAACAAAAAGAGTGGAACGTAGAAATAACTGTTTCAGTTGGAGATTACTTATCACAAGGAAAAATTTACGCTCTTATTGAAGAAACAAACTTGATTACTCATAAACTGATGGTCCCTCCTAATATTTCTGGTGAAGTCATAGAAGTAAAGCAAAACGGCTTATATACAGTTGAAGAAACTATAGTAATAATTGAAATGGAAAACAAAAAAGTCTATGATTTAAAGTTATATCAAGAATGGCCTGTTAGAAAAAATCGACCAATAAAAAGCAGAATGAAATTATTTAAACCATTAATTACTGGTCAGCGGGTATTAGATGTATTTTTCCCAATTGCAAAAGGTGGAACGGCAGCAATTCCAGGTGGCTTTGGCACAGGAAAGACTATGACACAACATCAATTAGCAAAATGGTCAGATGCTGATATTATTGTTTATATAGGGTGTGGTGAACGTGGCAATGAAATGACAGATGTACTCAATGAGTTTCCCAAACTCATTGACCCAAAATCTGGAGAGGCAATCATAGAAAGAACGATTCTTATTGCTAATACATCAGATATGCCTGTAGCTGCAAGAGAAGCTTCTATTTATACTGGCATTACTTTGGCAGAGTACTATCGTGATATGGGTTATCATATAGCAATTATGGCGGATTCTACTTCTCGTTGGGCAGAAGCCCTTAGAGAAATTTCTGGACGATTAGAAGAAATGCCTGCCGAAGGGGGATATCCTGCATATTTACCCTCTAGATTAGCAGAGTTTTATGAACGGGCAGGTTACTGTAATACTTTCTCAGATGCAGAAGGCTCAATTACAATTATTGGTGCCGTATCACCTGCCGGAGGAGATTTTTCAGAACCTGTAACAGAGAATACAAAACGATTTGTTAATGCGTTTTTAGCCTTAGATAAAAAACTAGCTTACGCTAGACATTATCCAGCAATTAATTGGTTGGATAGTTATAGTGGTTATATAGACAATCTATCTGAATGGTATAGTGAAAATATAAGTCAAGATTTAATTGTCTTAAGAGGTAAGGTTATGAAGATTCTTCAAGAGGAAGATCGATTAAAAGACATTGTTCAATTGGTTGGAGAAGATGTATTACCAGATGATCAAAGATTAATTCTAACAATGGCAAATATTATAAAAGTAGCTTTTTTACAACAAAATGCTTTTCATCCAGTAGACACATATGTACCTTTGCCTAAACAACACCTCATGTTAGAGTTAATTTATCATTTATACTTACGTGCTAAAAAAGCAATTCAAATGGGTATACCTATGTCAAAAATAAAGAACGATGAAATTTTCAATCAAGTGGTTAAAATGAAATATGATATTCCTAATGAAGATATTATTGGTATTGGTCGATTAATGATTGAAATAAACAGTTTTTTTGATGCATTAGAAAAAGAATATCGATAGGGGGAAGTAATGAAGTTTAAAAAGGAATATTTAGAAATCGACAAAATTGATGGCCCTCTTGTTTTTGTATCTGGAATTGATGATGTTTTTTACGGTGAGATTGTAGAAATAGATGTAAAGAATGAAAAGAGAAAAGGCAAAGTTATTAGAATAGAGGACAATCACGTTGTTATTCAAGTTTTTGAAGGAACAGCAGGATTATCGAATAAGAATGCTTCAATTTATTTTACTGGAAAGGCTTTTGAATTGAACCTTAATGAAGATATTTTAGGAAGAACATTCAATGGTGTTGGCGATCCAATTGATAAAGGTGGAAAAATATATTCTGATAGCTCTTACAATATTAATGGTAGACCAATTAATCCGGTTGCCCGGGAGTATCCTAAAAATTATATTGAAACGGGTATATCTGCTATTGATACATTAACAACCCTTATTAGAGGTCAAAAACTTCCAATATTTTCTGGTAATGGTGTACCACATAATCAATTAGCTGATCAAATTGTACGACAAGCGAATATATCTAGTGAGCACCAGGAGAAGTTTGCAGTAGTATTTGCGGCAATTGGTGTTAAATATGACGATGCAGCTTTTTTTAAGAAAAGTTTTGAAGATTCTGGTGCCAGTGAAAAAGTAGTTATGTTTGTTAATCTTGCAAATGATCCTATTGTTGAGAGGATATCTACACCAAGATGTGCTTTAACAGCTGCAGAATATTTAGCCTTTGAAAAGGATTATCATGTTTTAGTAGTGATGACTGATATTACTTCATACTGTGAAGCATTGAGGGAGATATCATCTTCTAGAGAAGAAGTACCAAGTCGAAAAGGATACCCAGGCTATTTATATTCTGATTTAGCATCATTATATGAACGGGCTGGGATGTTAAACAGTAGAAATGGCAGTATCACATTATTACCAATTCTAACAATGCCAAATAATGATATATCCCATCCAATTCCAGATTTAACAGGATATATTACTGAAGGCCAGTTAGTATTATCAAAAGCTCTTATACAAAGTAATATATATCCACCAATAGAAGTACTCCCTTCTTTATCACGGCTGATGAAGGATGGTATTGGAGAAGGGTATACACGAGAGGATCATCCAGATGTATCCAATCAATTATTTGCCTCTTATTCAAAGGTAAAAGAAATTCGAGATTTAGCTCAGATCATTGGTGAGAATGACTTAAGTGAAATGGATCAAATGTATATGAAATTTGGTAGAGCCTTTGAAGAAGAGTTTCTTTCTCAAGGGAGAGAAGAATTTCGTAGTATAGACGAGAGTTTAAATCTTTCATGGAAAATATTATCAATATTACCAGCTTCAGAATTGGATCGATTGAATAATGAACTAATAGAAAAGCATTATATTAAAAAGTAGGTGATAATTTGCCCAAAAAAATGATTCCAACGAAAGCAAATTTGATGAAGTGTGAAGAAATCCTGGAATTTTCTCAAAAAGGATATGAATTGTTAGACAAAAAAAGGAATATATTGATTCAAGAAATGATGACTTTAGTCGAACGCGCAAAAAAAATTCAAAGTCAAATGAATAAAAGTTTTAACGAAGCCTATGACTCATTAGAGAATGCTAATATTTTAATGGGAAGCAACAAAGTTGAGCAAATATCAGAAGCAGTTGTACAAGAAAAAGAATATAGAATTCTTCTAACAAGTGTAATGGGGGTAGAAATACCGGAAGTTAGATATACAAAGGAGAAACCACACGCTAGTTATAGTTTTTATAGAACAAATGCAAGTTTTGATAATGCAGTATTGAAATTTAATGAATTAAAGTATATGATATATGAGTTAGCAGAAGTTGAAACGTCTGTTTATAAGCTAGCCGAAGAAATTAAAAAAACAAAAAAAAGAGCCAACGCTTTAGAAAAAATTAGAATCCCAAGGTATGAGTCATTAATAAAAGAAATTGAAGAAACCCTTGAGGAGAAAGAAAGAGAAGATTTTTTTCGGCTAAAAATGATTAAAAATAAAAAGTAAGAAGTTATGGGGGGATGTTATGGAAAAACTAATTATTACTGCGGCTTTAACAGGAGCAGAAGTGACAAAGGAAATACAGCCGAATTTACCGTTAACACCAGAAGAAATTGGTATTGAAAGTAAAGAATGCTTTGATGCTGGTGCAAGTATTGTTCATATTCATGCACGAGATGAAAAAGGCGAACCGACACAAGATTATGAAGTGTATAAAAAAATTAAAGAAGAAGTTGAAAAAAGATCAAATATTATTTTTCAACCATCGACTGGCGGCGCTGTTTGGCACACACCAGAAGAACGACTACAACCAGTCGATTTAAAGCCAGAGATGGCAACATTAAGTACTGGAACAACAAATTTTGGACCAGATGTTTTTATGAATACAGAGGAATATATTGAGAAGTTTGCAAAAAAAATGCAATCCTTAGGTGTAAAACCAGAAATTGAAGTTTTTGAACGGGGTATGATCAATAATGGTTTAAGACTTGTAAAAAAAGGTTTAATCGAAGGACCTTTGCATTTTGATTTTGTTTTAGGTGTACCTGGTGCTTGTCCTGGTACTCCCGAAGATTTAATGCATATGATTCGATGTATTCCATCGGATGCAACTTGGACTGTCGCCGGTATTGGTAGACATGAGTTGCCGTTAGCTACTATGGCTATTGTACTTGGTGGACATGTACGTGTAGGCTTTGAAGATAATGTGTATTATTCTAAAGGTGTTTTAGCGGAATCAAATGCTCAATTAGTAGCACGTATTGTTAGAATCGCTAAAGAGCTTGGTAGAGAAGTTGCAACACCTGATGAAGCAAGGAAAATATTAAATTTAGAATAACAGTTTTGAAGGATAAGGAGTGAAAAATGCCACAAGGAATTATTGATAAACTATATCTAGCTAGAGATATTGGTATCGTGGTTATATTAAGTGTTATTACCCTTTATATTTTATATCGTATTGTAGATCATATTATTTTTAGGCGGCAAACGACATTGCAAATAATCACTGATAGTTTATATAATTATGATAGTTTTATTAAAGTAGATTACAATATTAATTATTTAAGAAAGTATGTACTTAACCAAAAGGTTTTTAATGAATTAAATGAAGTGTTAGTTGAAGAACAAAGAAATTTCAAGAAACTTATAGATCAATATACTAAGAGAAAAGGTTTTAAATACTATATGTTTTCTGAGTATTCAAATCTAGAGGAAACTGTGAGACACTCAGAGCTATTGATTGTTGAATTATCCTTATTAGGTAAAATAAAATCTTATAAAAGGATTAATAAAGATGATGAAGAGTTAGAATATCTGAGAACTATGTAATTAATAAAAGAGCAAAACAATTCTTAAAGAATTGTTTTGCTCTTTTTAGTAATCAAGTATTATTTTGCTTGAGTTTTCATACTGAAATTGCTCAAAATAGTTTTGATCATAAATATTATAATATATAGTATTAGAATATCTATCATTATTTTGAGTCAGCATTTCCGTTGCAATATCTGTAATAATCCATCTACCATTAAGGTAGATTTCTGTCTGATAAAAAATCTCTTCATCAATTGTTTCTCTTTTAGTAATTCGTGCTGGTATATCAATACTTCTTAATAGTGCTGTATAAAGAATATTAAGTTCTATTTTTGATCCTTGAGAAGTATCAAATACTTCCTTTGAATCTTTTAGTTCAACGGGATCATTACTATTAAGGGTTTCTTCAGTGATTTCATTTGCTTCTACTAATGAAATATTGTTAAAAATCCATTTATAAAGAGACTTTGCTTCATCAAATGAGTTGTTTTGATTTATTGTTATTATTTTAGCGGCAGAAGTTAAATCTTTATCTTTTGAAGTAACAAGTTCACTTGGAATTAAATATAGTATATTATCATCAGCTAGGTTTACTACACTAAATTGCATAATAACTGATGAGTCTTCTCTATTTAAAGTGATGATTGATTGATTATTGTAATTTTTATTAACATCGCCATTGTAAAGGACAGTTATATTATGTTTCCCAAGACCAAATGGTGTATAAATTTTTTCTTTGAAATTACCCTCTTCTACAGGGACATCAAAAATTTTTCTTTGGCCATTTTTTTCCACAATAACTTGCAACTCATTAATAGAATCCTTGGTCACAGTACCTTCAAAAGTAAATTCATTATTAGTATCCATGTTTGCATATAACTCTGTTTCTAAATTTATCCCAAGCTCAAAAAACTTTTTAAACTCAAGGTAGTGTTCTTTCTCGCGATTAATAGTTAAAGTAGATATTCTTAATGAGTTCATTATTAAGTTAGTTAAACCAACAGCGTCTTCATTTTGAATTTCACCTTCATAGGAAAAGTTAAAAAGGTATACTTTCCCATCATATTCGAAGAAGTAAAGAATTTTCTTACTTTCATTATCTTCATCTTCAATTCTACTGACATGCATTACTTTAAACTGTATATCATTAAACTCAACTGAAGATATTTTTGAAAAAATCATCTGATTCAAGTTATTATTTTGAATACTCTCTTGAATATTAAGAATGTATTCATCGAGGGAAAGATCATTTAAATAACCCCTTGAAATTGTTAATTCATATTTTTGCAAGCCGCCATAATGACTAACAGAATACTTATTATCTGAGTCTTTAGACCAACTATGTGGTAATGAAAATTCAATTTCTTCATTTTTCAAATAATACTTTTTGAAGAAAGTTTCACCTAGATACGAGTATATATTATCTCGATATTTATTCTTTATATCTAATCGGCTACGGTCTTCATTCCAACTAAGATTCATATCAAAGGTCTTAGCTACAAATTCAACAGGCACTAAGGTTCTGCTGTTTTCAATAATTGGTGGTGATTTAAGTGTAACTTTTTTCCCGTTATTGTAACTAATGGGTTCATCAATCTGAAGTTTAATAAAAGTATTGCCTTTATATGCAAGTACATGCCTTGTTTCATTGATCCAATTAACATTTGCATCGAAGGATTCGAAGAACTGTCGCATGGGAACCATTAACAGATTGTTTTTTATAATAGGCTCTGTTGCAAAGTTGATTTCTTCATCGTTATAATAAATATCTATACTATTATTATCTACTTCGTTTGCATATGAAACCGAACCTATTATTAATATAAGTATAAGAATAATAGTTATTTTTTTCATATTTTTCTCCTTTAGTATTGAATGTATACCACTAATGTTATATTATTAGGGTAGAACTCAGATATATTACTGCTCTAAAATTATTTCCTTAAGTTATTCAAATCATACCACAAAAAATCTGATACTAAACAAATTAACTTAAAATGTTCAATAAATGTAATATAGATGTAACACTTATGAAAAAGATACCTTTAAGGGGGAACCATGAGAAAGAGTGACCTAGAGAAAAAGACCGTTAGAGACTTACGGATTATTGCAAAGAGTCTTAATATAAAGAAGACTTCTAAATTAAAAAAGTCAGAATTGATTGATGTAATTATTAATGGGGAGAAACATGATGATAGTGAGATTCCTGATTCTTTTGTTGAAAAATTAGATGATAAGGATGAAATGGATCGAGAAGTAGAAGGAGTTTTGGAAATAACAGATAAAGGTTATGGATTCTTAAGATTCAGTAATTATTTATCTAGTGATCTAGATGTTTATGTTTCTGCTTCACAAATTACAAAATTCAGCTTAAAAACAGGTGATAAGGTCAGAGGAATCACTCGAAAACCAAAAGGAAGAGAACGGTTCAGCGCTTTGCTGTATGTTAAAGAAGTAGATGGCATGAAACCTGAAGAAGCAAAAAAAAGAACAAATTTTATAGATTTGACACCAACTTACCCAACGGAGCGTTTGATTTTAGAAGCAACTCAAGACAATTTAGCCTTAAGAGTGATTGATTTAATATCTCCAATTGGGAAAGGGCAAAGAGGAATGATTGCATCGCCTCCTAAAGCTGGTAAAACAACACTTTTACAAAATATAGCTAAACAAATTACAAAGGAATATCCTGAAATAGAGATTATAGTATTATTAATTGATGAACGACCAGAAGAAGTAACTGAAATGAAACGTACAATTGATGGGGATATTATATACTCGACTTTTGATGAAGAGCCTAGAAATCATATAAAAGTTGCAGAAATGGTTCTTGAAAGAGGAAAAGCCTTAGTAGAACATGGGAAAGATGTTGTAATTTTACTTGATTCAATTACGAGATTGGCTAGAGCTTATAACTTAGTGATTCCTTCAAGTGGGAGAACACTTTCAGGTGGACTTGATCCAGCAGCATTACATATGCCGAAAAAATTCTTTGGCGCTGCAAGGAATATTGATGCAGGTGGTAGTCTAACAATATTGGCTACGGCTTTAATAGATACAGGCTCTCGCATGGACGATGTTATTTTTGAAGAATTTAAAGGTACAGGGAATATGGAAATAACACTTAGTCGTGAATTATCTGAAAAAAGAATTTTCCCTGCCATTAATATTAATAAATCAAGTACTCGAAAAGAAGAATTGTTATTATCAGAGGAAGAATTAGAAGTTGTATGGCAAATGAGAAGAGCTTATGCTAGTGGCTCAACAACAAGAACAACGGAGAAAATAATTAATGGTTTAAGAAAAACAAAAACCAATAGAGAATTTATTGAATCATTTTCTTTATGATTTTCATTTGATTATTTTTTAAAAGCATGTTATAATATTGAAGTTGACGATTCAAATTGATATTATTTATTAAATAGAGTTCAATTAAAATAGCTATGAAAGAGGTGAAAAATATGAAAGCAGGAATTCATCCAGAATATTCTGAGGTAGATGTACATTGTTCTTGTGGGAATCAATTTACTACTAGATCAACAAAAGGTGCAGACATAAGATTAGACGTATGTTCTCAATGTCATCCTTTCTATACTGGTGCTAAGAAGTCAGGCATGAAAGACGGACGAGCTGAATTATTTAGAAAGAAATATGGAACAGATGTTGAATAGTATGGATTTGGTAGGTTAGGAGGTTCCTAACCTATTTTTTATATTAAGAAAGTTGAGGTGAAAACTGCGATTAGCAGTAACTATGGCGAAATTATACTTTAGATATGGGGCAATGAACTGTGGAAAATCTACTAATCTTATGCAAGTAGCTTATAATTATAAAGAGCGGGGCATGGAATCAATTGTAATAAAGCCAGAAATTGATACAAAAGGTGATAATAGAGTTGTTTCAAGATTAGGTATTGACAAAAAAATCGATATGATTGTAGAGAACAAAACAAATATATATAATGAAGTGAAAGAATGGTTAGAAAATAAGGGGCCGATTGATTGCATTTTAGCAGATGAGGTTCAGTTTTTCAAAAAGAAGCAAATTGATGAATTATTTGATATTACTATTAAATTAGATATACCGGTTATAGCCTATGGTTTAAGAACAGATTTTAAAATGAATGGTTTTGAAGGGTCCGAACGAATTTTACTTTTAGCCCATTCGATAGAAGAGTTAAAAACTATTTGCAGGTGTGGCAAAAAAGCTCTATTTAATGCAAGAAAAGTAAATGGCGAATTTGTATCAGATGGTGCACAAGTGGCAATTGATGGAGAGAATAAGGTAGAGTATGAATCGCTTTGTGGAAAATGCTATGATAAACTTATAAACAATAACTAAGGAGGTTTAGTTATGAGTGAAAAAATTTCAGTAGGTGGTCAAGCCCTTATTGAAGGTGTGATGATGAGAGCAAAAAATAAAATTTCTATCGTTGTTCGTAAAAGTGATGGAGAGTTTGTTTTTCAAGATAAATTGATAAAAAATAATGAAAGGATATCTAAGATACCAATACTAAGAGGTATGGTAGCCCTTGTTGGGTCCATGATTGTTGGTGTAAAGGCATTATCTTTCTCAGCGGAGTATTTTGCTGAAGAAGATGAAGCTTATGAAATGAGTAATTTTGATAAGTGGGTATATGATAAATTTGGTGATAAGGCTGAAAATATCATTGTAGGGATTTCTATGGTGATGGCATTGGTTCTTGCTTTCTTATTATTTGGATTGGCACCAACTTATTTAAGCAACTTGTTTAAGTACTTTACTAATGATCGAATCTTACTAAGTGCACTAGAAGGGATAATGAAGATAGTAATCTTTGTAACTTATTTAGCCTTCATTTCTCATATGAAAGATATCAAAAGGGTATTTCAATACCATGGTGCTGAGCATAAGTCAATATATACTTATGAAAGTGGAAAAGATTTAACTGTAGAAAATGCAAGAGAATTTGGTCGTTTGCATCCAAGATGTGGTACTAATTTCTTAGCAATTGTATTATTAACGAGTATATTTATTTTTTCTTTCTTGAGTTGGGAGTCTGTTGCTTTACGAGTAATGTATAAAGTAATGTTATTACCTTTAATTGCAGGGTTTTCCTATGAGATTATTAAACTTGCAGGTAAAAGTGATAATATTATATTTAAAATAATTTCATATCCTGGAATGATGATGCAAAAGATTACAACGAGTGAACCAGATGATGAGCAATTAGAAGTTGCTTTAGAAGCCTTAAAAAGAGCTTTAGACAATGACAATTAACGATGTTTTAGAGTATGGCTTTCATCAGTTTAAAGAAATATCTGATGTTCCAAGAAAAGAAATAGAGTTATTAGTAATGTATGTTTGTGGCTTAAAAAAAATTGATTTAATATTAAATTCAAACGAAACAATAAAAAAAGAAGCGCTAGTAGAAATAGAAGCATTAGTGAATAAAAGATTAGAAGGCAAACCTTTGCAGTATATAATAGGCAGCGAAGAGTTTATGGGATTAAACTTTATTGTAACAGAAAATGTCTTAATCCCACGACAAGACACTGAAATTTTAGTAGAAGAAATTATTTCTAGGTTTAAAAAAGAATCAAACTTACAAATTTTGGAAATCGGAACGGGTAGCGGTGCGATTAGTGTAAGTTTGGCGAAATTTCTAAAAAAATCTAAAATCGTTTCTTTAGATATATCCCGGAAAGCGTTAAGTGTTGCAAAACTGAATGCAAAAAAAAATCATGTAGCAGATCAAATAACTTTCATTGAAAGCAATTTATTTGAGGACTTAACAGAAGAGGAATCTTTTGATATAATCGTATCGAACCCACCATATATACCATCAATGGATATTCTAGAATTACAAAGGGAAGTAAAAGACTATGAGCCTATGTTAGCTTTAGATGGTGGAGAAGATGGTCTAGAGTATTATCGAGAGATTACAAAGAAAAGTGTAGACTATTTAAAAAAAGATGGTCTATTGGCTTATGAGATTGGATATGATCAGGGTATTGATGTTTTAAAAATATTGAAGAATGATTTTCATCATATTGAAATCATAAAAGACTTACAGAAACATGATAGAGTGGTATTAGGATACCATAAATAAATGAAAGAGGTGTTATATGTTTGATAAATTGGAGTTCATAGAAAAACAATACCAGGATTTAAATAAGAAAATCTCGGATCCCGAGGTAATAAACAATCAAGTAAAATTTCAGGAGTATATTAAAGAACATACTGAAATTAGACCAATTGTCGAAAAATATAGAGAGTATAAAGAAATTAAAGAAGAAATTGATGAAGCAAAAGATATATTAAGAGAGAGTAATGATAAAGAATTTAAAGAGTTAGCCAAAATGGAGTTAGACGAAAATAGCGAAAAATTAGAAGTGATAGAAGAAGATCTAAAAATGTTGTTATTACCTAAAGATCCAAATGATGATAAAAACGTAATTTTAGAAGTCCGTGCTGGCGCTGGAGGCGATGAAGCAGGTTTATTTGCTTCGGAGCTGCTTAAACTTTATATTAAATATGCTGAGAAAGTAGGCTGGGGTATTGAAATGATGAATACTAGACTTTCTAGTGTCGGTGGAATAAAAGAAGCTTCTGTTATGATCGAAGGTAAAGGGGCCTATTCTCGCTTGAAGTATGAAAGTGGAACGCACCGAGTACAAAGAGTACCTGATACTGAATCTAGTGGCAGAATTCACACTTCTACTGCTACAGTTGCTGTATTGCCTGAAGTTGATGATGTTGAAATAGAAATTGATATGAATGATTTAAGAATAGACACTTATAGATCATCAGGCAATGGTGGACAGAGTGTAAATACAACTGATTCTGCTGTTAGAATTACCCATGAACCAACAGGTTTAGTAGTATCTTGTCAAGATGGTAAGTCACAACATAAAAATAAGGATCAGGCTATGCGTGTTTTAAAAGCTAGATTATATGAGTTAAAATTAAGTGAACAAAATAAAGAGATTGAAGAAGAACGGCGAAGTCAAGTAGGTTCTGGCGATCGAAGCGCAAAAATTAGAACTTATAATTTTCCTCAAGGTAGAATTACTGATCACAGAGTACCTGTTACAATGCATAACTTAGATGCATTTATGGATGGGGATATTGATGAAATGATCGATACAGTTGCAACATACTACCAGGCAGAGAACTTGAAAAAAATTAATCAATAGAATCAATAGAGGCTCTTCATAAAATATGAAGAGCTTTTTATATTGTTAAAATGATAACAATTGGAAAAAGGTTAGTTACTATATAGTGGTACAAAATCAAATATACCACTATATAGATTCGTAACCGAAAATAAAATGTCAAACATTTAACAAGATATAATTATTTATGCATTATCTTTACACTTTTTCTTAATAGGCCTTGATATAAAACTATTAAAGGGGTATACTATGTAAAGATAAAAAAAGGAGTCGGTTATAATGGTGATTAGTTTAAGAAATACAACATAGATTCATACTAATGGGACTTTTAGAGTTTTATTTAGATGAAAGGATGTGTTGAATGAATAGTGAATTAATCTTTATTTTTGATATTGCAATTATTTTATTATTAGCATTGCTTGGTGGCATGCTAGCTAAAAAATTGAATCAACCAGAAGTTTTAGGACAAATCATTGTTGGGATCATCTTAGGTGCTGGTTTAATGACTAAAACAAACACAATTGAAGAGATTGGTCAGATTGGTGTAATCTTTTTAATGTTTATAGCTGGCTTAGAAACAGATATAGATGAATTAAAAGACTCAGGTCGTTCGTCATCATTGATTGCATTAGGTGGTGTTTTGGTACCGGGTGTCTTGGTTAGTTCAACCATGTATCTGATAACAAAGGATTTTGAATCAAGTATATTTATGGGAATTGTTTCCACAGCAACAAGTGTAAGCATTTCAGTTCAGACACTAAAAGAGATTGGACATCTTCGATCAAAAGAGGGGGTTGCCATTTTAGGTGCGGCTATAATGGATGATGTAGCTGGTATTATTATGCTAACACTATCTATTGGCATCCTAAAACCAACAGCTGGTTCAAGCTTAACCATGGTAATTAGTAAAATATTAATGTTTTTCCTAATTGTTTATATTTTAGGAAAACTATTGAGATATATATTGATTAAGATAGATAATAGAATAAAAATTGATGAGAAGATGGTATCCCTTGCTTTAATTGTATGCCTATTATTGGCTTTTCTTTCTGAAGAGTTAGGTGTGGCTGCTATTACAGGTGCATTCTTTGCTGGCGTATTGTTTTCTATGACCAAATATAGAAATAATATAACCTATGAGATTAATAGAATTGCCAGTTTATTTTTCGTGCCAATTTTCTTTGTTGTTATTGGTATGGGTGTGGATTTAAAATTAGCCTTTTCTGTTATTGGTATGGGGTCTTTTATAATAATTGTAGCTGTTTTAGCGAAAATAATTGGTAGTGGCTTTGGAGCAAAGTTTTCAGGTTTTGGAACAAATGCATCACTACAAATTGGCATTGGTATGGTTCCAAGAGCAGAAGTGGCAATTATTATCTCAAATTTAGGATTAAGCTTAGGTATCATTAATCAGAAGATGATGGCAATAACAATCTTAATGGTTGTATCGACAACACTTTTAACACCATCAATGTTAAAGTGGTCATTTGAAAGAAAGTAGTACTCATATGAGGTGTAAAAAATGGAAACAAAGATTATAAAGATTGATCAAGAAAATTATTTTAACAAAATACTAAATTATCCGGCAAAGGTTTTAAAAGAAGGCGGTCTTGTTGCTTTTCCAACTGAAACGGTTTACGGGTTAGGTTGTAATGCATTAGATGAAGAGGCAATTACTAAAATTTTTGAAGTGAAAGGACGCCCCGGTGACAATCCGCTGATTGTTCACATTTCCGAGATCGAGATGCTAGATTCATTAGTAAAGGATTATAGTGGCATTGTGAAAAAAGTAATCAGTAAGTTTTGGCCTGGCCCTTTGACGATTGTATTTAAGAGTAGTGATCTTGTTCCAAGTACTGTGACAGCTGGTTTAGATACAGTTGCCATTCGTATGCCATCAAATGCCATTGCACAAAAATTAATCGAAATTGCTGATGTGCCTGTTGCTGCCCCAAGTGCGAACTTATCTGGTAAACCATCGCCAACTTCAGCTAAACATGTAATAGATGACTTAAGTGGAAAGATTGAATGTATCATTGATGGTGGTAATTGTGAAGTGGGATTAGAATCGACGGTTCTAGATATGTCCTCTGATCAACCAACTATTTTACGACCAGGCGGCGTGACTATTGAAGAGTTAAGAAATGTCATCCCTTCAGTTATTTATGATGAGGCACTAAAAAATCTAGAGTTAATTCCAAAATCTCCTGGAATGAAATATGTTCATTATTCACCGGAGGCAGAAGTTTATATTCTGGAAAATTTTGATTCCTCACCAGGAAGTATTGAAAATATAGAGAACATAATTAAAAATGATTTTTCAGATAAAAAAGTTGGTTTTATGGGTAGCAAATCTTTTGTAAAATCCTTTGATCAATATTATGGGATTTCTCTTGGTGACCAAAATAATTTTAATCAAATTGGCTCTAATCTATTTAGAGCTTTGAGGACCTTTGATGAGCAATCTGTGGATATTGTGATTTCAGAATCCTTTGAATTAATTGGTATAGGACATGCAATTATGAATCGTTTGAGAAAGTCGGCAGGTTATAAAACAATAAATTTATAGTATAGAATACTTATGGAGGTGTTTCATGAAAATAGCTTTTGGCTGTGACCATGGCGGTTATGATTTAAAAGAAGATGTTATGGAATTTTTGAAATCACGAGGAATTGAAGTGTTAGATTTTGGAACCCATTCAACGGCATCGGTAGATTATCCGGACTATGGAAGGGCTGTTGGAGAAGCTGTTCAATCAAAGGAAGCAGATTTAGGCATTGTTATTTGTGGTACCGGTATAGGAATTGCTTTGGCAGCAAATAAAGTAGAAGGTATCAGAGCTGCAGTTGTTAGTGACACATTTAGTGCACGCATGGCAAGAATGCATAATAATGCAAATGTTTTAGCTTTCGGATCAAGAGTTGTTGGTAAGGGTTTAGCAATTGATTTAGTTAAAGCTTGGCTTGATAGTTCTTTTGAAGGCGGTAGACACAAACGTAGAGTAGATAAAATAATGGCTATAGAAGGTTAACGAGAGGGGTAAAAATGAGAAATGTTTATGAGATGAATCATCCGCTGATTCAGCACAAAATCACTTTAATTAGGGATGAAAATACTGGTGCAAAACAGTTTAGAGAATTAGTAAAAGAGCTTTCTTTATTAATGGCTTATGAAGTTACTAGAGATTTTCCTCTTGTTGAGGTTGAAGTGCAAACGCCAGTGTGTAAGACAACATCAAAAATAATTGGCGGTAGAAAAGTTGGTATCGTTCCTATCTTAAGAGCAGGATTAGGAATGGTTGATGGTTTTTTGGATTTAATACCGGCGGCTAAAGTAGGACATGTTGGCTTATATCGTGATCCAGAAACATTAGAGCCTGTTGAGTATTATTGTAAAATGCCTAGTGATGTATCTGAGAGAGAATTAATTGTTGTAGACCCTATGCTAGCCACTGGCGGTTCTTCAATAGCTGCTATTCAGTTTATAAAAGATAGAGGTGCGACAAATATAAAATTTGCTTGTCTAATTGGTTGTCCTGAAGGAGTGAAAGCTTTACATGATGCCCACCCAGATGTTGATATTTATATAGCTTCAATTGATGAGAAGTTAAATGATCACGCATACATAGTCCCTGGACTTGGCGATGCTGGCGATCGTTTATATGGAACTAAATAATTTTAAGGAGTTGACTCGATGAATCGTCGTGAAAAGAATAATTATTATTTAGATATTGCGGAAACAGTACTTGAACGGGGAACATGTTTGAGAAGAAATTATGGCGCCATTATCGTTAATAATGATGAAATCATTTCTACAGGCTACACTGGTGCGCCACGCGGGCGAAAAAATTGTATTGATTTAGGCGTATGTTATAGGGATCTAAAAAAAATACCTAGTGGTGAACGTTATGAACTTTGTCGTTCTGTACATGCAGAAGCCAATGCGATTATATCAGCAAGAAGAGAGCAAATGATAGGATCAACTTTATATTTAGTTGGTAAAGAAAAAAAAGATGGAAATTATGTAGAAGAGGCTAACTCTTGTACTATGTGCAAGCGACTAATTATTAACTCTGGTATTGATGAAGTCATCATTAGGGATGACTCAAATAATTATCGTACTTTAAAAGTTGTCGACTGGGTTTATTATGATGAAACGTTACCTAATGGATTAGTTGAAGAAGTAAAGTGAACCGAGCCATTTAAGTTAAGATTTAGATAGTGCTTTCTTTTAAGACTTCCTATCCGTTAATGTATATGATTAATTAGAAAATTAATAAGAAACTATGCTTTTTAGTTATAAAGCATAGTTTTTTTGTGTCAAAAAGAGCTAATATTTTTCATTTGTATTACTTTTTGTAAATAAGGTTGATAGATTCAATGAAAAAAGGTAAAATGGTAGCAGAGTAGTTTGATTAGGAGAAGATAATATGACTAAATATATAAATGTACTAACAGGACCTTTCTTATTAGCCTTTATAATTGCTTTGTTGTTGACACCTTTAACAATTGTATTGGCAAGAAAAATAAATGCTGTTGACGATCCAAAAAATGATCGAAAAATTCATGTCTTACCTATGCCACGATTAGGTGGTATTGCAATATTTATTGCTACCATGGTCAGTATGTTCTATTTCACTAATTATCCAAAGAATATTGTTACGGGTATTTCAATTGGTGCAATCATAATAGTAATTACTGGCATCTTAGATGACATTTATGATTTGCCGGCTACTGTTAAATTAGTTTTACAGATTATGGCTGCCATTAGTGTTGTTGCTTTTGGTGTGCGAATTGAAATTTTTACTAATTATTTTGGGAATAATGGCTATATTAACCTTGGTATTCTTGGAATACCTGCAACTATATTTTGGATTGTAGGTATTACTAATACGGTAAACTTAATTGATGGTTTAGATGGATTAGCTGCAGGTACTGCGATTATTGCTTCTTTAACATTAGCTTATATTGCTTTGGTCAATAATCGAGTAGAGACTGCTGTATTATTAGTAATTTTAGCAGGTTCCTCATTAGGTTTCTTACCTTATAATTTTAACCCAGCAAAAGTATTTATGGGTGATTCAGGCGCATTGTTCTTAGGTTACTTTTTATCAGTTGTCTCAATCTTAGGAGCCGTTAAAGGTGCAGCTGCCATTGCATATTTTTTACCAGTATTAGCATTAGGGTTACCAATTTTTGATACCAGTTATGCAATTTTAAGGAGATATTTAAACAAAAAGCCAATTATGCAAGCGGATAAAGAACATCTACATCATAAATTGTTAGAAATCGGATTGAATCATAAAGGTGCGGTATTAGTTCTTTATTTAATATCTTCACTCTTAGGGCTTACAGCAATATTTTATTCATTAGACCGATATATGGATTCCTTGTTGTCTTTAGTTTTTGTGTTCATTATAGTTGCTATACCTTTTAAACGTACTTCTGATGTAGAATAAGGAGATTTAGGATGTCTGAAAAAATAAAAATTATGACAATATTTGGCACAAGACCTGAAGCTATAAAAATGGCACCGGTTGTAAAAGCCTTGGAAAAAGATGAAGCGATTGAATTATGCGTTTGTGTAACAGCTCAGCATAGAGAAATGTTAGATCAAGTATTAGATAAATTTAATATAAAGCCAAATTATGATTTAGACATTATGGAAAGTCATCAAACATTGAGTAAAATCACTTCTAAAATCTTATTGGCTTTAGAAGAAATCATACATAAAGAACGACCCAATATGATTTTAGTACATGGGGATACCACAACAACATTATCTGCCACATTATCAGCTTTTTATAATGGCATAGATATCGGTCATGTTGAAGCCGGCCTTAGAAGTGGGGACTTGTATTCACCATATCCTGAAGAAGCCAATAGAGCTTTGACTGGAAGGTTGGCGAATTTACATTTTTCACCAACAAAAGGAAATATTGAGAATTTATTAAAAGAAAATATTTCTAATGATAAAATTATCATTACAGGTAATACAGTTATAGATGCATTAAAATCTGTTATTGAAAAGGATTATAGTTTCAAAAATGAAATTCTTAATGGAATTGATTATAAAAATAAGAAAGTTGTCTTATTAACGGCGCATAGAAGAGAAAACTTAGGTGAGCCTATGGAGAATATATTTAGAGCTGCTAAACGCCTTGTACTGGAAAACGAAGACGTTGAACTTGTTTTTCCAATGCATTTGAATCCTAAAGTAAGGTTATTAGCAAAAAAACATTTGCAAGATTTTGGAAAAATACATTTAATTGAGCCATTGGATTATGAACCATTCGCTAATCTTATGAATAAATCTTACTTAATTTTGACTGACTCTGGTGGTATACAAGAAGAGGCACCTGCTCTGGGAAAGCCTGTTTTAGTTTTAAGAACAGAAACAGAACGACCAGAAGCTGTAGAAGCTGGAACTGTTAAGATGGTGGGTATAGAAGAAGAAAATATTTTCAAGGTGGCAAATGAATTAATTAATAATTTTGACGCATATAAAAGAATGTCAAATGCAATTAATCCATATGGTGATGGCAATGCTTCAAAACGAATTTTAGAAGCAATTAAATCATATTATTTATAATAGGTCTTTAGGGGGGATTTGATGAAAAAAATGAGAAGTCTTACAGAAGCGATGGCATCTGTTAAAGATGGCATGACGATTATGGTCGGTGGTTTTCTAGGTGTTGGTAGTCCAGACCTTTTACTCGAAGAGTTAATTAAAAATGGAGTAAAAGATTTAACATTAATCGCTAATGATACTTCATTTGAAGGTCAGGATTATGGTGAGTTAATAGTTAATAAACTTGTTAAGAAAGTTTATACATCTCATATTGGTACGAATCGTGAAACTGGACGACAAATGAATGCAAATGAACTAGAAGTTATTTTAACACCACAAGGAACACTGGCAGAACAGATTAGAGCAGCAGGTGCAGGTCTAGGCGCAGTTGTAACACCTACTGGAATAGGTACAGTTGTTGAAGAAGGTAAGCAAATATTAGAAGTTGATGGTAAGAAGTTTTTAGTTGAAAAGCCATTAAAAGCAGATGTTGCTCTTATTAGAGCGAAAAAGGCTGATCGAAGTGGCAATTTGATTTATGATAAATCAGCAAGAAATTTTAACCCAATAATGGCCATGGCTGCTGATTTAGTAATTGTACAAGCTGATGAAATTGTTGAACCTGGTGAATTAGATCCGAATTTTGTTATGACGCCGCATATTTTTGTGGATTTTATTGTTGGAGATGATCAATAATGGATAAAAATAGAATGAAAGAAGTTATTGCAAAGAGAGTAGCTAAAGAGTTTGAAGATGGTGATCTAGTAAATTTAGGAATCGGTTTACCAACACTTGTTGCAAATTATATTTCAGATGACATTGATGTAACCTTACAATCGGAAAACGGTTTTATAGGTATGGGTATAGCCCCTGAATCAGGGAAAGAAGATCCTAATTTAACAAATGCGGGTTCACAGCCAGCTACAATAAAGAGTAATGGAGCGTTTTTTGATAGTGCAACATCTTTCGCGATTATAAGAGGCGGACATTTAGATTACACTGTTTTAGGAGCTTTACAAGTTGATTCAAAAGGCAATCTTGCCAATTGGATGATTCCTGGGAAATTAGTACCAGGTATGGGTGGCGCAATGGATTTGGTAACTGGTGCGAAAAAAGTAATCGTCGCTATGACGCATACTTCTAGAGGGAATATAAAAATACTTGAAGAATGTACATTACCCTTAACAGCTAAAAACCAAGTAGATTTAATTATTACTGAAATGGGTGTAATGGAAGTGACAGAAGAGGGGATTGTTCTAAAGGAAATTAACCCGGAGTTCACCATTGGCGATGTTAAAAAGTTAACAGAGGCAAAGCTTATTATACCAGAAAAATTAAAAGAAATGAAAATAGAATAATATAATTATATAAACGAGTACATAATTGTACTCGTTTATTGAATTATATAAATAGAAAAAGTTAGTTGTTAATAAATTTTAATATTTGATTGCTAATTTTTTGACAATCAACTCTATTTGATGTATTATTTAGAAAGTAAATAGAAAGAGGCGATGGTTTTGTCAAAATTAAAATTAAAGGATTATGAAAATCTTGGATTAATTACACAGATTGGAATGATTATGATTATACCAATTTTTGCTGGTTTATTCGGTGGCAAATGGTTAGATGATCAGCTAAATACTAGGAATGCTTTTCTATTGATTGGTATTATTCTAGGGGTAATCATCGCTTTTTTAAACCTTTATCGTTATACTATGAAAGATATTAAGAAAAGAAGTGATAAAGATGAGTAAACTATCTGAAACTAGAAATAATGTAATCAAGTGGACATTTGTCGCTGGATTCGTTATAATAGTAATAATACTAATCATGATTGAAAATCAGAAATTTCAGTTAATTGCAGGCGTCATTTTCGGTACACTTATTGGAATACTCAATTTTTTAGAATTGGAAAAGACATTAATTAAGTCGGCTAAAATGACCCCTAACAAAGCACAAAGCTATGCAACAAAGAAGTACTTTTTACGCTATGGTATTGCAGGTGTTGTATTGCTCATATCAATTAAAGCAAGCTATATCAACATTGCTGGTACTGTAATAGGATTGTTATTATTAAAATTTGTTATTATGTTTACAAATTTATTTAATGATAAAAAATATTTTAAAAGAATTATTGGAAAGGAGGAATAATCTTGAATGAAGGTTTTGGTCCAGATCTAGTATTTAAAATTGGCGATATACCAATTACAAATACGGTTACTGTTACATGGCTAATAATGGCTGTTGTAGCAATTGTCTCATATCTAGCGACTAGGAATTTGAAAAAAGAAGCAAAGGGCGGTCAAATAATTACTGAAGCCGTTGTTGGAAGTATCAATAATTTAACAGAACAGACCATGGGTACTAAGCTAAAAGGCTTTGCACCTTATGCAGGAATGTTGTTAATTTATATTGGAATTTCAAATATTGTTGGTCTTTTTGGTTTAAGACCACCAACTGCTGATGTAAACACAACAATGAGTATGGCTGTCGTTACTTTTTTTATGATTCATATTGCTGGGTTAAAGTATAATGGTTTTGACTATATTAAGGGATTTGGTGAACCATTTATAGCGCTATTACCATTAAATATTATGGGAGAATTAGCGACACCAATTTCATTAGGTTTCCGTTTGTTTGGTAATATTGTCGGCGGATTAATTATTATGAATTTGTTATATGGCGCACTAAGTAATTTGACACCAAGCTTTATTGGTATACCAATTTTACAAGCTGGTTTACCAGTTGTACTGCATATTTATTTCGATTTATTTGCAGGGTTATTACAATCCTTCATTTTTGCAATGTTAACGATGGTTTTTATATCAATAGCAGTAGATTAGATAGAAGAGGTGAACTATGGAATC
>Ga0102926_1000171_pt1 | contig 34548 bp, 35 predicted proteins | sample SalPonR1_A_D2_MG_FD_78173 | JGI IMG/M metagenome (GOLD analysis project Ga0102926, IMG submission 78173) | Salt pond soil microbial communities from South San Francisco under conditions of wetland restoration - Salt Pond MetaG R1_A_D2_MG | ecosystem: Environmental > Aquatic > Marine > Intertidal...
GCGGTGCACCGCAAGGTCCGCGATGCCAACCGTCCAAGAGCCTTGTCGAAGGTCAGCACCGGCACGAGCGTGGGTATTACAGCGGCCGGTCTCGCGGCGCTCGGCGTCGTCCTTGCGGGCTTGTCGTGGCGGGTCTGTTGGGCGTTCTTCGCGTTTGCGGGTGCTGTCGCGCTTGTCGGAAACTGGGCCGCGCTGCGCGATGTCGAGAAGGATGCCGGCCGCAAGCCGCGGAAAGCATGGGGCGATCTGCTGCACGCCGATGCGATTCCGCTCTTTGCGATCGGTTTCGTCTATGGGACGACCTCGGCAGTCTACATCTCCTTCGCGGCCGACCGCATGCGTGAAGTGGGAGGCGTGCCCGGCATTCCCGTCGCGGCCACACCCGCCCTCGTCTTCATCTGTCTCGGCCTTTTCGGATTTGCCGGCCTTTTCACGGGTCGCGCGAAGGAGGCTATCGGACTCCCGTGGCTCTTGCGTCTGCTGATGCTGGCAGGAGCCGTGTCGCTCGCCCTTGTCGCGATCGCACCGGCCAGCTGGATCGGACTGCTCTCGTCGGCCGGCTTGCAGGGGCTGTATATCATGATGACCAGTGCCGTTCTGGCCTTCTGGTCAGAGCGGCTGTTTCCTTCGCTTCCGTCATCGAGTTTTACGGCGGTCCTTCTTGCAACTGCCGCCGGCAGCGTTCTTGGACCGGCCTTGGCCGGGGTCGTGGCCGACCTGTCCGGAGCCGGCACGATGTTTCTTGGAACGGCCGCCGTGCCGGCTGTCAGCGCGATGATATTGCGCGATCGCCATGCCAAGGAGCGTCCAGTGGACGCTCGGAAGGCGAAGCGCCAATCGGGTGGTCAAGTCGGTCGGTCAAGGTGACCGGGGCAACACTTGGATGAGCGTCGTTTGTGGCTCGAACGCCTACTCCAGATCTTCCTGGATCCATTCCGGCGAGAGATGGATGTCCGTCGTCTCGAGACGTCCGGGGCCGAGGTTCTCGAACTTGTGGGGTTTACCAGCAGGCGCGAGGAGAATCTCCCCAGCGCCGGCTTCGACGGTCTCGGTTCCGATCGTGAACAGGCCCCGCCCCTGGCGCAGGATGAAGACCTCGTCGTAGGGATGCCGGTGGAGCACCGGTCCCGACCCGATCCGGTCGTCCGAAAAGAAGAGGACCGTTACTCCCGTCCCGATGTCTTTCCCCTCGAACCGCCCCTTCCAGTCGACGGGATCGCGGGCCCAGTCCCCGCGTTCAAGCTTGACGGCCATTCAACCCTCCTGCCGCATTGGCCTTGGAAAGCAAGTGTGCGATCACCCGACAATGCCCCACGATCATTCTCATGGCCACCATCTCGACCCCGGGGCTGGCGACCGCAGGGTGATGGCGGCCGTCGCGGTGAATGTTCTCCTGACCGTGGCGCAGATCGTGGGCGGCATCATCTCGGGGTCCATGGCCCTGATCGCCGACGCGATCCACAACTTCTCCGACGCGATCTCTCTCATCGTGGCCTTCGTAGCCCGGCGCGTCGGACGCCGTCCCGCCGACGCGAGAATGACCTTCGGATACGGCCGGGCCGAGGTCGTCGCGGCGCTCGTCAACTATACCTCGCTCACCGTCATCGCCCTCTACCTCGTGTACGAGGGCGTCGCGCGGCTCATCGATCCGCCCGAGGTGCAAGGGTGGATCGTGGTGATCCTCGCCGGGGTCGCCTTGGCGGTGGACGCCGTCACGGCCGCATTGACCTACTCGATGTCGAAGACCAGCATGAACATCCGCGCGGCCTTCCTGCACAATCTCGCCGACGCCCTGAGCTCCCTCGCCGTCATCGTCGCGGGGGCGCTCATCATCCTCTACGACTGGCGTCTGGTCGATCCGATCGTCACGCTCGGGATCTCGGCCTACATCCTGTGGCACGTCGGCCGCGAGATCCTGCCGGTCATCCGGGTTCTCATGCTCGGCAGCCCCGTCGGTACGGCGCGGGAGGATGTCAGGCGCGCGATCGAGACGACCGAGGGGGTGGTGGGTGTCCACCATATTCACCTTTGGGAAATCGACGAAGGCCGCAGGTCTGTCGAGGCACATGTTGTCGTGACCCGTCTCGATAGCTTTCCCGCGATCGCGGAGCGCATAAAGGCGATGCTCCGCGACCGGTTCGGGATCGGGCACTCCACGCTCCAGCCTGAAACGCCGTCGACGGGATGTCCCGACGGCGGTTAGGCAGCCTGGGTGGCCTGACCTTCCGTGAGGATCGCATAGAGCGTGGCCGGATCGGAGTTCGCCCTGAGCTTCGTGCAGACGGTGGTGTCGCGCAGCGTGCGTGACACCAGCGCCAGCGCCTTCAGGTGATCGACCCCCGCGTCTTCGGGCGCGAAAAGCGCAAAGACGAGATCGACCGGCTGACGGTCCACGGCGTCGAACGGCAGAGGCTTCTCCAGACGCACGAAGGCCCCCTTGACCCGATCGATCCCGTTCACCCGGGCGTGCGGGAGAGCGACGCCTTTCCCGACGCCGGTCGGACCGAGGCTTTCGCGGTCCTGCAGGGCATCGAACAGGTCGCCCTGAGCCATGACGCAAATGTCGCTGGCAAGATCGGCGAGTTCCTGGAAGAGACGCTTCTTGCTGGTCAGGCTTCCTACGACACGAACGCCCTCGGGCGCGAGGATTTCGGCAAGTTGCATGAACCTGATGTTTCCTTCCGGTCGTCCGGATGGACGCTCTGAGACGTCAACCCGGATCAATCCAGCCGATGTTTCCGTCATCCCGGCGATAAACCACGTTTACGCCGGATCCCTTCTTTTCATTCCGGAAGACGAGAACCGGAACGCCTGCAAGTTCCATCTGCATGACCGCCTCGCCGACCGACAAGGCCGGAATCCTCGTCTCCATCTCGGCGATGATGATCGGCTGAAGGTCCTCGGGCTCCTGCTCCTCCGATTCTCCGGATGCGGCGAGGATATAGGAGGCCGCGCCAAGGGATTCAACCGGCTGCGCGCGCTCGCGATGGTGGTCCTTGAGGCGGCGCTTGTAGCGGCGAAGTTGTTTTTCCATCTTCGTCGAGCACTGCTCGAAAGACGCGTATATTTCCGTCGCGGTTCCCTTCGCGGAGGTCGTAAGCCCCGTCGAGAGATGGACGACCGCCTCGCAGGCATACTCGTGTCCGTCGCGCGAGAAGACGATATGCGCATCGGTCGGACGTCCGGAGTACTTGTCGAATATTGTGCCGAGTTCGCTTTCCACATGGGTCTGAAGCGCCTCGCCGATGTCGATCTGTTTGCCGCTGATTTGATACCTCATGGCACCTCCCGTGGGTTGAGTTCCGCGATGCGTGCCCGGCACGGGGCGGCGCAGGCGGGAGACTGCAGCGTAGACATGAGCGGGACGGCCGCAATGGGTCGTGGACAGGCGTGGCGGGTGCCTGGGTCACCGCAGGTTCGATCGGGCCGCACGTGTGCATCATCCGTATTTGGAAGCAGGCGGCGGGCGTCTGTCAATGGCGCAGGGCGCGCTCATCCGATCCGGAAGTTCTGGCCGAGGTAGACCCGGCGGACGTTCTCGTCGCGAATCACCTCGTCGGTCGTTCCGCTCATCAGGACCTGGCCGTCGTGAAGGATGTAGGCGCGATCCACGATTTCGAGCGTTTCACGGACGTTGTGGTCCGTGATGAGAACGCCGATTCCGCGTGTCTTGAGGTCGGCGACGAGCGTCCGGATCTCGGTCACAGCGATTGGATCGACGCCCGCGAAGGGTTCGTCGAGCAGCAGATACTTCGGGTTCGCCGCGAGGCAGCGCGCAATCTCGACCCGGCGGCGTTCTCCGCCCGACAGAGACAAAGCCGGCGCGCGGCGCAGGTGGGTTATCGAGAAATCCGACAGAAGCTCCTCGAGCTTGTCGAGCCGCTTGATACGCGTCGGCTCCGAGATCTCGAGAATCGCGAGGATGTTGTCCTCGACGTTCAGCCCGCGGAAGATGGAGACTTCCTGCGGAAGGTAGCCGATCCCGAATCGCGCGCGGCGATACATCGGAAGGCTCGTCACGTCGCGGCCGTCGAGGATCACCTGTCCGCCCTCGGGATTCACGAGCCCCGCGATGGCGTAGAAACAGGTCGTCTTTCCCGACCCGTTCGGTCCGAGGAGCGCGACAACCTCGCCGCGGTGAAGCTCCATGCTCACGTCGCGGATCACAGGGCGCTTGCGGTAGCTCTTGCGCAGATTGAGCACCCGCAGGCCGACGTCGCCGGTCCGGACCTCGAGATCGGGGCGCGCCATCAGTTCCCACCTGTGCGAAGGATCGTCCGCACGCTGCCTTCCATGACGCCGGTTCCGTCGTCCAGCTGCACCGTCAGTCTGTCGCCCGAAATCGCGCTCTGCTCCTGCGTAAGGAGCACGTCGCCCGTCATCACGACGATCTGGTCGGCGAGCGTATACACCGCTTCCGCTCCTTCCGCGGCCTCTTCGCCGCGGACCATCACCACGTTGTCGAAGGCGAGCATCCGCTCGATCTCGCGCGGTTCCGCCTCGGTGTACTCGACTTCGACGCGGTCTGCGGTGAGGCGTAAGTCACCCTGGACTACGACCACGCTGCCCGTGAAGACGGCGCTGCCGTCCGTCTGGTCCACGCTGAGCCTGTCGGAGGTCACCTCGATTGGCTCGCTCGGGTCGTGATCGGCGGATCCGAAGGCGATACTGGCCTCCTGAGCAAGAAGGACGGAGGGCAGGCCGAAGGCGACCAGCGCGAAAGCGAGGATCAGGCGGGACAAGGCTACTCCTGAGATTGTCCCGGCTCGTATAGCAGCCGGACGCCACCGTTGAAAACAACAACGTTTCCGCCGGTCATGTCCTGCGTGATCCGCATCGACCCGGCATCCAGAGTACCCGGTGGCCCGACCGCATGAACATCGTTCTCGGCCACGATGTCGGTCCTGCCGAGCGCGGCGTCCAGCGTCCGGGTTTCCATCCGGTAACCATTCGAAGTCACCACCGTCACGCCACCTTCCAGCACCGCCCGATCCGCGGCCATGTCGATCACCGCGGCCGGTGCGGAGACATCTGCTGTCCAACCCTCCGGAAACTCGATCCTGCCGTCGACGGTCGTGGCGTTCAGCGTCTGCGGATCGCCCTCGGCGGGCCGTACGCTCTCGGCGATCAAGCTGATCGCCGCGCCGTCGCGGGTCATGCCGGAGTAGGTGGGCGCCGAAACCTGTTCGTCGCGGGCCAGATCCTCGACATCAACGTCCGCATAGGGAATGGCGCGATCCGGGTCCATGTTCCGGGCGAGAAGGAACAGCGTCGACAGAAGCCCGAGCGCAAGCAGCGGCAGAACGAACTTCAGCCACTGGACAAGCCGGGAATAGGAGTCTTCGAACGCGGTCATGGTGCCGGACGCATTATCCTACTTGAATGCTACCACCGGCGTCCCGATCGGGAAACGTCGCAGGACGTGATTGGCGGGTTCTTGCCCTCAATGGGCGAAGATGTCGCTCTCCGGCCAACCGGCAAGGTCAAGCTCGGCACGCGCGGGAAGAAACCGGAAGCATTCGGCGGCGAGCGCCGTCCTGCCCTCGCGGGCCAGGCGTGCATCGAGCACCTCTCGCAGCCGGTGGAGATAGAGCACATCGGATGCCGCGTAGGCGAGTTGCGCCTCGGTGAGGACCTCGGCGCCCCAGTCGCTCATCTGCTGCTGCTTCGAGATGTCGATCTCCAGAAGCTCTTCGAGGAGGTTCTTCAGTCCGTGCCGGTCGGTGTAGGTCCGGCAGAGCTTCGACGCGATCTTCGTGCAATAGACCGGTTCGGCGCGCACGCCGAACGCATTGAGGAGCGCCGCGATGTCGAACCGGCCGAAGTGGAACAGCTTCAGGATCTCATTGTCCGCGAGCAGCCGTTCGAGGTTCGGCGCGGTTCTCTGCCCGGATTCGATCTGGACCATATGGGCGTCGCCGTCGCCGCCCGACAGTTGCACGACGCAAAGACGGTCGCGATGCGGGTTGAGGCCCATCGTCTCGCAGTCGATCGCCACCGTCGTGCCGAGGTCCAGCCCGTCGGGAAGATCCTTCATGTGCAGAAAATTGGTCAACGGGCGCTCCGGTTCGGGGGACGTTTGTGCCAACGATAGGCGAGTGACGGACCTCAGGGGAGAGATCACACGGCAGAGTGTCAAGGTCGATCCCGCAACGACGGTCTTGCCATGCAGAGCGCCATGCGGAGACGGACTGTGCGATCATCCGGGGTGGACCATTCGGAGTTCTGATGAAATTCATCTGGGGTCGACTGGTGCCCAGGAGAGGACTCGAACCTCCACGCCTTGCGGCACACGGACCTGAACCGTGCGCGTCTACCAATTCCGCCACCTGGGCCGGTGTCGTGAGGCGCTCGTTTAGTCCCGGGGGGGCAGGCTGTCAACGGGGATCGGCGACGCCGGATTGCGGCGTCGCCGACATGCCGTCAGTTGGAGTCAGCGGTGTATACACCGACGAGGCTCTCTGCCGGATCGGAGCCGACGGTCACAGTTCCCTCGATCACGCCAATCGTCCCTGCTCCGCCATCTACGAAAGCACCGTCAACCTTAGCGTCGGCCGTGCCTTCTCTCTCGTTTGCCGTTCCGCCTGCGATGGTGAACGGATCGGTTGACAGCGTCGTTGCATAGCGCCCGGCGTCGATGTTCGTGCCTTCGATGCGGATGACGTCGACGGTCTCGGTGTTCCCCTGCAAGTCGTTGAGCGTCAGGCCTTGAAGCTGGCCGCTCAGTTGCGAACTGGCGAAGTCCACGAACAGGATGACTTCGCCTTCTACCAGCGCCCCGTCCGTCTCGAGATCACCGACCTCCATCGCGGTCCGGCCGCTGTAGACCGATCCCCCGGTGGGGCTTGTGGCGACGGCCATCTGGTTGCGGCTGTCGAACTCGGTCAGCGTGTCCTGCGCGGTCTGCGGGAGGTTCGACAGATCGTCCGGGAGGCTGATGTCGAAGATCCTGCTGACCGTCGGCGTCGTGTCGGTTCCCGTTCCGCCGGATGAGCTGTCGCCGGACCCGCCGCTGCAGGCGGCGAGCGAGAGCGAGATGAGAAGTGCTGGGGTGGCCTTGAGAATTTTCACGTCTGTATCCTTTTCCGTTCTGGGCAAAGCCCGGTCGATGCCGCAACGTAGTCCGTACCCTCCGGCCGACTCTGGACGTCGTAATCGATGCGAAAGCCACGGGTGCGGCGAATGGAGTCGATGCGCCGGGTTGCCCGTGCAGACCGGCGGGTCTATGCACCGCGATACGCATTCGGAGGCGGCGCCATGTCGAAACTGGTCACGATCTACGGCGGCTCGGGCTTCGTTGGCCGCAATATCGCGCGACGGATGGCCAAGGAGGGCTGGCGCGTCCGGGTCGCGGTCCGGCGACCGAACGAGGCGATGTTCGTGCGGCCCTACGGCGTGGTGGGTCAGGTCGAGCCGGTTTTCTGCAATATCCGCGACGACGAAAGCGTGCGGCTCGTGGCGAAGGGCGCGGACGCGGTGGTGAACTGCGTGGGCACCTTCGACAAGGGCGGCAAGAACAACTTCGAGGCGGTTCAGGACAAGGGCGCGGCGCGGGTCGCGCGGGTTGCGGCCGAAGAGAGGGTGGGACGGCTCGTCCACATCTCGGCGATCGGCGCGGATCCCGAAAGCGACAGCATCTATGGCCGCACCAAGGCGGCGGGCGAGGCGGCGATCCGCGAGCACTTCCCCGGCGCGGTGATCCTGCGGCCCTCGGTGATCTTCGGGCCGGACGACCAGTTCTTCAATCGCTTCGCCAACATGACGCGGTTTGGGCCCGTCCTGCCGGTGATCGGGGCAAAGACGAAGTTCCAGCCGGTCTATGTCGACGATGTCGCCAAGGCCGCGACCCATGGCGTGCTGGGGAAGGCCGAACCCGGCATCTACGAACTCGGCGGGCCGGATGTCGATACGTTCCGGGATCTCATGGTCCAGATGCTCGCCATCATCCGGCGGCGGCGGATCGTGATGAACATCCCCTTCTGGCTCGGCCGGACCATGGGGGTCGCGTTCGACGCGCTCAATGCGATCACGGTCGGCCTCGTCAAGGGGCCCGTGACGCTCGACCAGGTGAAGAGCCTCGCGCGGGACAATGTCGTCAGCGGCGAGACCAAGACGTTCCGCGACCTCGGGATCACGCCGACCTCGCTGGAGTCGGTGCTGCCGGAGTACCTCTGGCGGTTCCGGCCCTCGGGCCAGTATGCGGCGATGAAGGAATCCGCCGGCCGGCTGAAACCGTAGGCGTTCGAGGTCGGACAGCGGGCAAACCTCGAAGTCGCTTGTGAGCGCGCGAGCCGGTCGTCAGGTATAGGCGATCCAGAGCAGCGCGATGCCGAGGATCACCCGGTAGATCACATAGGGCGTGAAGCTCACGCTTCTGAGCAGCCGCATCATCATCGTGAGCGCGAGGAGCGCCGCGAGGAAGGCGAAGGCGGCGGCGATCGAGGCGTCGCGCAGAAGCGCCAGATCGGCATTCGCAACCGCGTCGCCGGCGAGCAGGACGCCCGAGGCTCCGATCGTCGGGATCGACATCAGCATGGCGAGGCGCGCGGCGTCGTGGCGGGCATAGCCGAGGTGACGGGCGGCCGAGATCGTGATGCCGGACCGGGAGGTGCCCGGAATGAGAGCGACGGCCTGCCAGAGACCCATCACGACCGCATGCTTCAGGGTCCAGCCTTCGGCCCGTTTCTCGTGCCCGCCCTTCTGGTCGGTCCACCAGAGCACCAACCCGAAGAGGATCATCGTCCAGCCGATCACCGCGGTGGAGCGCATCGCCTCGTCGAGGCCCGTGAGCTTCACGATGAGGCCGAAGATCACGACCGGCACGGTCGCAATGATCAGGCAGAGGGCGAGCCACGCCTCCGGTCCGTCGATCTGCCAGCGCAGGAGCTTCGGGATGCCGGCGAGCGCCTTTCTCACATCGGACCAGAAGTAGAGGATCACGGCGCCGAGCGTGCCGACATGGACGGCCACGTCGATGGCCAGACCCTGATCCTGCATCCCCGTCAGATTCGGCAGGAGAATGAGATGTCCGGAGCTGGAAACCGGGAGAAACTCGGTCAGTCCCTGGATCACCGCGACGAGCAGAAGGTGGAAAAGGGTCATTCGCCGGTCCCGGATGAAGGCCTATTGCCCTTCTAGTGCATTGATCGTGGGAAGAAAGGATGAAGATATGTAAGTAATACTTACTTAAAATCTCTGTGACGCATCATGATTTGGTGGCGAGTGGCGAGAAATTCAGTTTATAGGTCAGCGTAGCTGACTTTTATTTCGATTCCACACGCCGTAAAGAAGCGGCCTGACGACCTCCGGGAGGATTCTGTCCATGGCAAAGCAACGAATGCTCACGTTCGTAAACGTGGAACGGGCGATGCCCGAGAAACGCGCCCCGAGTCTGCGCCGGACCGATTTCGGCGAGATCTACGACGAGTACGAGATCGAGAAGGCCGAGGAGCAGGCCGGGCGCTGTTCGCAGTGCGGCGTACCTTACTGCCAGACGCATTGCCCGCTGCACAACAACATTCCCGACTGGCTCAAGCTGACCGCCGAGGGGCGGCTGCGCGAGGCGTATGAGCTGAGCCAGGCGACGAACACCTTCCCGGAGATCTGCGGCCGCATCTGCCCGCAGGACCGGCTCTGCGAAGGCAATTGCGTGATCGAGCAGTCTGGTCACGGCACCGTCACCATCGGGTCGGTCGAGAAGTTCCTGACCGATACCGCCTTCGAAGAGGGATGGGTCGAGCCGATCCGTCCGACCGCCGAGCGCCCCGAGAGCGTGGGTATCATCGGCGCCGGTCCCGGCGGCCTTTCCGCCGCCGACATGCTGCGCCGGGCGGGCGTCCAGGTAACGGTCTACGACCGCTACGACCGCGCGGGCGGGCTGATGACCTACGGCATTCCGGGCTTCAAGCTCGAGAAGGACGTGGTGATGAAGCGCATCGACCAGCTGACCGACGGCGGGGTCGCGTTCAAGATGAACTGCAGCGTGGGCGAGGACATCTCGTTCGACGAGATTCGCGCGCGGCACGACGCAGTCGTCATCGCAACGGGCGTCTACAAGAGCCGCGACCTGCAGGCGCCGGGCGTCGGCACGGGCGGTATCGTGCGTGCGATCGATTATCTGACCGCCTCGAACCGCAAGGGCTTTGGCGACGAGGTACCGGAGTTCGACAGCGGGGAACTCAACGCCGAGGGCAAGCGCGTTGTGGTGATCGGCGGCGGCGACACGGCGATGGATTGCGTGCGCACGGCGGTCCGGCAGGGCGCGACGTCCGTGAAGTGTCTCTATCGCCGCGACCGGGCGAACATGCCCGGCTCGCAGCGCGAGGTCGCGAACGCCGAGGAAGAGGGCGTCAAGTTCGTCTGGCTGTCGGGGCCGAAGGGCTTCACGGCCGGCGGCGCGCACAAGGGCGCGGTGAAGGGCGTGGCCATCGAGGGCACCGACGAAGGCAAGGTCGCAGGCGTGATGGTCCACAAGATGCGCCTTGGTGCGCCCGACGTCACGGGCCGGCAGAGCCCCGAGGTGATCGAGGGCGCGGACTATACCGAGGACGCCGATCTCGTCATCAAGGCGCTGGGCTTCGAACCCGAGGAGCTGCCGACGCTCTGGGGTGTGGAGGGGCTCGAGGTGACGCGCTGGGGCACGATCAAGGCGGATTTTCGCACCCACGCGACGAGCCTCGAGGGCGTCTATGCCGTGGGGGACATCGTGCGGGGCGCCTCGCTGGTGGTCTGGGCGATCCGAGACGGGCGCGAGGCGGGCGACGCGGTGCTCGACTACCTGTCTCAGGGCGCGCGCGTCGCGGCCGAGTAGGCCAGAAGCGGACGCATGTGAAACGCATGGCGTCCGTGGGGATCGCAGACGGACGCTGATCGGGACCGGAAGGGGCGGCACGTCAGCAAGACTGACCCGTCCAGTGAAGGAAGGATGAACGCGGTGGCAAAGAGGACAGGACAGTGCCTGTGCGGCGCGGTGACGTTCAAGGCGGACGTGGCGTCGGGGATTCAGGCCTGCCATTGCGTCCAGTGTCAGCGCTGGACGGGCGGGGGGCCGCTCGTGTCGGTCCGGGCGACCGATCTGGAGATCGCGGGAGCGGACCGGGTGGCTGCCTATCACGCCAGCGAATGGGGCGAGCGCGCGGTCTGCGGCACCTGCGGATCGACGCTTTACTGGCGGATGCAGGGGCGCCCCGTCGCCTATGTTGCGGTCGGGCTGCTGGACGACCAGTCGGGCCTGACCGTCACGGATGAGATCTTCGTCGATCATCGGCCCACGTGGCTGAAACCCTGGCACGGCGCCACGCAGAGCACCGAGGCCGAGGAAATGGCGAAGCTGCAGGAATTCCTCGCGGGAGAAGCGACATGACCAAGTATGACGCGGAGTGGATGGCCACCGAAGAGACGCGCCGGGCCTGGATGGCGGAGAACTCGATGTGGCGACCCGAGGACGAGCATTCGTCCTGCGGAGTGGGCCTCGTCGTATCGATCGACGGATCGAAGTCGCGCAAGGTCGTCGAGCACGGGATCGACGCGCTGAAGGCGGTGTGGCACCGGGGGGCCGTCGACGCCGACGGCAAGACCGGTGACGGCGCGGGCATCCACGTGCAGATCCCGCACGAGTTCTTCGGCGACCAGATCCGTCGGACGGGCCACGAGCCGCGCAAGGGCGAGCTTCTGGCGGTGGGGCAGGTGTTCCTGCCGCGCACGGACTTCGGCGCGCAGGAGACCTGCCGGACCATCGTGGAGACCGAAGTCCTGCGGATGGGTTACTACATCTATGGCTGGCGGCACGTGCCGGTGAACATCGACGTCCTTGGCGAGAAGGCGAACGCGACGCGGCCCGAGATCGAGCAGATCATCCTGTCGAACTCGAAAGGGGTGGACGAGGAGACGTTCGAGCGCGAGCTCTACGTGATCCGGCGCCGGATCGAGAAGGCGGCCGCGGCGGCGCAGGTGAACGGGCTCTACTTCGCGTCGTTGTCGTGCCGGTCGATCATCTACAAGGGGATGATGCTGGCCGAGCAGGTGGCGGAGTTCTATCCCGACCTGAAGGACGAGCGGTTCGTGTCGGCGTTCGCGATCTACCACCAGCGCTATTCGACGAACACCTTCCCGCAGTGGTGGCTGGCACAGCCGTTCCGGATGCTGGCGCACAACGGCGAGATCAACACGCTCAAGGGCAACGTCAACTGGATGAAGAGCCACGAGATCCGCATGGCCTCGTCGGCCTTCGGGGAGCTTGCCGAGGACATCAAGCCGATCATTCCGCAGGGGTCGTCGGATTCGGCGGCGCTGGACGCGGTGTTCGAGGTTCTGGTGCGCGCCGGGCGGTCGGCGCCCATGGCCAAGACGATGCTGGTGCCCGAGTCGTGGTCGAAGCAGGCGGTGGAACTGCCGCAGGCCTGGCGCGACATGTATTCCTACTGCAACTCGGTGATGGAGCCGTGGGACGGGCCGGCGGCGCTTGCCATGACGGACGGGCGCTGGGTCTGCGCGGGGCTCGACCGGAACGGGCTGCGGCCGATGCGGTATGTCGTGACGGGCGATGGGCTGGTGATCGCCGGCTCCGAGGCGGGCATGGTGCCGGTCGAGGAGTCGACCGTGAAGGAGAAGGGGGCGCTTGGCCCCGGGCAGCTGCTCGCCGTCGACATGAAGGAGGGCCGGCTCTACCACGACACCGAGATCAAGGACCGGCTGGCCGGGTCGCAGCCGTTCGGTGACTGGGTCGGCAAGATCAACGAGCTCGACGACGCGCTGGCCAGTGTCAGCGAGGCGGCGATGTTCTCCGGGTCGGAGCTGCGCAAGCGGCAGATCGCGGCGGGATACACGATCGAGGAGCTGGAGCAGATTCTCGCGCCGATGGTGGATGACGGGAAAGAGGTCGTGGCCTCGATGGGCGACGATACGCCGTCGGCGGTGCTGTCGGAGAGATACCGGCCCTTGAGCCACTTCTTCCGGCAGAACTTCAGTCAGGTGACGAATCCGCCAATCGACAGCCTGCGGGAATACAGGGTGATGAGCCTCAAGACACGGTTCGGAAACCTCAAGAACGTGCTGGACGAGGACTCGAGCCAGACCGAGATCCTCGTGCTGGACAGCCCGTTCGTGGGCAACGCGCAGTTCGACGAACTGGTGCGCAATTTCAACGCGCCGATGGTCGAGATCGACTGCACATTCCCGGCTGGCGGTGGTGAGGGGGCGCTGCGCAAGGGGCTCGCCCGCATCCGGCAGGAGGCCGAGGACGCGGTGCGCTCCGGGTCCGGCCATCTCGTGCTGACCGACCATCGCCAGGGCGAGGACACGGTGCCGATGCCGATGATCCTGGCCACGTCGGCGGTGCATTCGTGGCTCACGCGGAAGGGGCTTCGGACATTCTGTTCGCTCACCGTGCGGTCGGCCGAATGCATCGACCCGCATTACTTCGCGGTTCTGATCGGCTGCGGCGCGACGGTGGTGAACGCCTATCTGGCCGAGGATTCGATTGCCGACCGTATCGAGAAGGGCCTGATCGACGGGACGCTGACCGAGGCCGTGGCGCGGTATCGCGAGGCGATCGACCAGGGGCTTCTCAAGATCATGTCGAAGATGGGGATCAGCGTGATCTCCTCCTATCGTGGCGGTCTGAACTTCGAGGCCGTCGGCCTCTCGCGCGCGATGGTCGCCGACTACTTTCCGGGCATGCCGAGCCGGATTTCCGGCATCGGCCTTACCGGCATCCAGAAGAAGCTCGAGAGCGTCCATCAACTCGGCTGGCGGGGCGGGCGCGACGTGCTGCCGATCGGCGGGTTCTACAAGGCTCGGCGCGCGGGAGAGACCCACGCCTGGGAAGCCACCTCCATGCACATGATGCAATCTGCGGTCACGCGGGCCTCCTACGAGATGTGGAAGCAGTATTCCGCGAAGATGCAGTCGAACCCGCCGATCCACCTGCGCGACCTGCTGGCGATGAAGCCTCTGGGTCCGGAGATCCCGATCGAGGAAGTCGAGAGCATCACCTCGATCCGCAAGCGCTTCGTGACGCCGGGCATGTCGCTGGGCGCGCTGTCGCCCGAGGCGCACAAGACGCTGAACGTGGCGATGAACCGGATCGGCGCGAAGTCGGATTCCGGCGAGGGCGGCGAGGATCCGGCGCATTTCCACCCCGAGCCGAACGGCGACAACCCGTCTGCGAAGATCAAGCAGGTTGCGTCAGGACGCTTTGGCGTCACGGCGGAGTACCTGAACGCTTGCGAGGAACTGGAGATCAAGGTGGCCCAGGGCGCGAAGCCCGGCGAGGGCGGCCAGTTGCCCGGCATGAAGGTGACGAAGCTGATCGCGCGGCTCAGGCATTCGACGCCGGGTGTCACGCTGATATCGCCGCCGCCGCACCACGACATCTACTCCATCGAGGACCTCGCGCAGCTGATATACGACCTTAAGCAGATCAACCCGCGCGCCAAGGTCACGGTGAAGCTCGTGGCGCAGTCGGGCGTCGGCACGATCGCGGCGGGTGTGGCCAAGGCCAAGGCCGACGTGATCCTGATCTCGGGCCACAATGGCGGCACCGGGGCCTCGCCCGCGACGTCGATCAAGTACGCCGGCCTGCCGTGGGAGATGGGCCTGACCGAGGCGCACCAGGTCCTGTCGATGAACAACCTGCGCAGCCGGATCACGCTTCGGACCGATGGCGGGTTGCGCACCGGCCGCGACATCGTGATGGCGGCGATGCTGGGGGCCGAGGAGTACGGGATCGGCACCGCCGCGCTGATCGCGATGGGCTGCATCATGGTGCGCCAGTGCCAGTCGAACACCTGCCCGGTGGGCGTCTGCACGCAGGACGAGAAGCTGCGCGAGAAGTTCACGGGCACGGCCGACAAGGTCGTCAACCTCATCACCTTCTACGCGCAGGAGGTGCGGGAGACCCTCGCCTCAATCGGCGCGCGGTCGCTCGACGAGGTGATCGGGCGAGCGGACCTTCTGAGCCAGGTGAGCCGCGGATCGGCGCATCTGGACGATCTGGACCTCAATCCGCTGCTGATCACGGTCGACGGCGCGGATCGGGTCTCCTACGACCGCAATCGCGACCGGACGCCGGTGCCCGACACGCTGGACGCCGAGATCGTCGAGGACGCGGCACGGTTCCTGCGCGACGGCGAGAAGATGCAGCTCTCCTACGCGGTGCGGAACACGCACCGGACCATCGGAACCCGCGTGTCGAGCCATATCGTCAGCCGCTTCGGAATGCGCAACAACCTGCAGCCCGACCATCTGACGATCAAACTGTCGGGAAGTGCGGGCCAGTCTCTGGGCGCCTTCGCTGCGCCGGGGCTGAAGATCGAGGTCGCGGGGGACGCCAACGACTACGTGGGCAAGGGGCTGTCAGGCGGGACCGTCGTTGTGCGGCCGCACATGGCCTCGCCGCTGGTGGCGTCGGAGAACACGATCATCGGCAACACCGTGTTGTACGGCGCGACCGACGGATACCTTTTCGCCGCCGGCCGGGCGGGCGAGCGTTTCGGTGTCCGGAACTCGGGCGCGCATGTGGTGATCGAGGGCTGCGGGTCGAACGGCTGCGAATACATGACCGGCGGCACAGCCGTGATCCTCGGCTCCATCGGCGCGAACTTCGGGGCCGGGATGACGGGCGGGATGGCCTATCTCTATGACCCCGAGGGCAAGGCGCGCGAGGTGATGAACCTCGAGACGCTGGTGACCTGCCCGGTCGCGGTCGACCACTGGGAGGAGCGGCTCAAGGGCCTGATCGAACGGCACCATGCCGAGACCGGGAGCCGGAGAGCGGCTTCGATCCTGCAGGACTGGGCGCGCGAGAAGGCGAACTTCCTGCAGGTCTGCCCGAAGGAGATGCTCGACAAGCTCGAGCATCCGCTGGGGATCGAACGCGCGAAGGTGCCTGCGGAATAGGCGAGACGCCTGACCGGACCGCACCGGGCCTGGGTGGCGGATGGCCGCTCCGGCGCCTTGGTGCCTGTGCGCGTCGCGGCAGGAACGATCTGGACCAGTCGGGATATCCTCGTCTCGCCGCAGCACAGGATGCTGGTTCGGCGCTTGCGTGCGGAGCGTTTCGCGGGCGGGGCAAGGTGCTTGTCGCGGCCGCTCTCCGAGATCGGCACTGTTCACGTGCACCCCGACAACCTGGACGTCAGGGCGGGACGCAGCCGAGCGGCGCATCCGCGGTCGTCAGCCGTAGGTCGTCATCTCCCGGACCGTCGAGCCCGTAGACGTCGGGATAGCGGAGCACCCGGCCGTCGGCGCCGGGGAACGCCCTCATGTAGCGAATGAAGACCGGGACACGGGGCGCGGGCACATTGTCGGTGCCCGGGCCGCTCGCGCGGGCGCGGACCCTGGCCGGCTCCCAGCCGAGGAGCCACGCGATCACCTCGTCCCAGCGCTCGACGCGGATGCAGCCGTGCGAAAGCGCGCGGTGGCCGCGATCGAAGAGGTGGCGCTGGTTGGTATCGTGAAGGTAGACGAGGAGACCCGGTTCGAGCCGGATCGCGGCGAGACCCAGGGGGTTGGAAAGGCCCGGCGGCCAGACGCGGTCCTCGTACTCCCCACTCGCGATCATGTCGGGGGTCGGTCGCCAGGTCGGGCGGAAGGTCACGCGGCTGGTGTAGGTGTCGATGAGCGGCGTCGGATTCGCGGGTGTGCCGACGATGATCCCGCTGCGGAGCACCGGGTTGCCGTCCTCGACCGCGATGAGTTCGAAGTGAGGGACGTTGACGATGATCGCCTTGCCCTCCGCCGGCAGGTCGAGCCGGTGCCCGAGCCGCTCGATCGCGGCCTCGAACGGCGTGGCGGCGCGGTCGCCATCCGTTGCGACGGTCGTTGTCTCCACGCAGGCTGCGAGGAGGATTGCGGCGAGAGACAGGAGGACGTGGACGGACCGGGAGCATGTTTGCATCAAGGAAACTCTACGGCAGATCGCCCGCCGCCTGAAGCCTTGCGCGATGCGGCGCTTTGGTGGATGTCGGGGGAAACGGGCAGCGGACGGGCACGAGTGGCGGCGCGGGCGAAGAAGACGGGCAAGACCAGAAGCGGAACGCGCACGGACAAGCCGCGGTTCAACCGCTGGGTTCGGGCCGCGCGGCGCTGGCTCTGGCGCAGCGCGCTAGCCTTCGCCGTCTTCGTCGCCCTCATGATCGGCCTCTACGCCGTGGTGAACCCGCCGGTCACCCCCTACATGGTCGCCGAGCGGTTGCGAGAGGGTCCGGTGCGCCACGACTGGGTGCCGATGGAGCGGATCGCGCCGGTGATGGCGCGGTCGGTCGTTGCGGCGGAAGACGCGAACTTCTGCCTGCACTGGGGATTCGACATGGACGCGATCCGGGACGCCATCGAAGCGGGTGGCCAGCGCGGGGCCTCGACGATCCCACAGCAGACGGTGAAGAATGTCTATCTCTGGCACGGCCGGAGCTGGTTCCGGAAGGCGACGGAAGCGGGGTTGACGCCGCTCGTCGAACTCGTCTGGTCGAAGCAGCGGATTCTCGAAGTCTACCTCAACGTGGCCGAATTCGACCGCGGGGTGTTCGGAGTCGAAGCGGCGGCGCGGCATCATTTCGGGGTCTCCGCCGCCAATCTGACGCCGACGCAGGCCGCGCGGCTGGCCGCGGTCCTGCCCGATCCCAAGGGGCGCTCGGCCTCCGACCCCTCGCGCTTCGTGCGCAGCCGCGCGGCGTCGATCGCCGACGGGGCGGCGACCATCGCGGCCGATGGCCGGGCGGCCTGCTTCGAGAGGACTTGACGTCGCTCAAGAGAGGCCGGCCGCGTGGGCCCCTGTTCCTTTGTCACGGTCTGCGGCTACGTGCGCGACGGGCCAGACCGAGCTTGCCCCCGAGGCCGTGAGGCGGCTTCTGGAACGTCCGCCGGGGCCCGTGGCGGAGCTTCACGTCGGCAAGCTGGTGCCTCCGTAAGACCGCCGGAACGTGCGGAAGGTGTCGGGGCACCGGGTGACCGGGACTGAACAGGCCGGCGGCGACTGGCCCGCAGCGGCGCACCCTGTTGAAATCGGCACGGCGACAGGGCATTCAGGTCGGACCCGACAGGATGGCGGAAAACGAATATGATCCGGCTCTTTCACGTTCCTCTCTCGCCCTTCTGCCGCAAGGTGCGGCTGAGCCTTGCCGAGAAGAAGCTCGAGGTCGAACTGGTTGAGGAACGCTACTGGGAGCGCGATCCCGATTTCCTGCGCCGAAATCCCGCCGGCAAGGTGCCCGTCCTGAAGATGGACGGGATGACGATGTCCGAAAGCGCCGCCATCTGCGAATACATCGAGGAAAAGCATCCCGACCCGCCGCTCATGCCGAAAGGCGCCGCGGCGCACTACGAGGTGCGGCGGCTGGTGTCGTGGTTCGACGACAAGTTCCACAACGAGGTGACGTCGAAGCTGCTCTACGAGCGGGTGAACAAAAAGATCACGAAGGAAGGCTATCCGGATTCGAAGAACGTGAAGTCCGGCGCCAAGGCGATCAAGTATCACATCGACTACATGGGCTGGCTTCTGGACCAGCGGCGGTGGCTGGCCGGCGACGCGATGACGCTCGCGGATTTTGCGGCGGCGGCGCATTTCTCGGCCCTCGACTACATCTCGGACGTCGACTGGAGCCGGAATTCGAATGTCCGGGAATGGTATGCCAAGATCAAGTCGCGCCCGGCGTTCCGGAGCCTGCTGGCCGATCACGTGCCGGGCTTTCCGCCCCCGGCGCATTACGCCGACCTCGATTTCTGAGGCCGGCGCGGGCTTTCGTCAGCGCGGCTCGAACTTGCCCATCGGAATCTTGAGGTAGCTCGCGCCGTCCGCCTCGGGTTCGGGCGCCCGGCCACCGCGGATGTTGATCTGAAGCGCCGCCAGCATCCGGTCGGGAAGCTTCAGAGTCTCGTCCCGCGCGGTGCGGGTGGCGATGAACTCGTCCTTCGAGATGCCGTCCTTCACATGGCGGTTCGTCAGGCGGTGCTCGGCGACCGTCGCCATGTATTCGGGCTGCTTGCCGTTCGGCGGGTAGTTGTGGCCGACGTAGAGCCTGGTCTCCGGCGGCAGGTCGAGGATCGCCCGGATCGAGGTCCAGAGGTCCTCGGCCGATCCGCCGGGGAAATCGGCGCGGCTGGTGCCGCTCTGGGGCATCATCAGCGTGTCGTGCACGAAGGCCGCGTCGCCTGCGACATAGGTGATCGAGGCGAGCGTGTGGCCAGGCGAAAACAGCACGCGGACCGGGATCTCGCCCACCATGAACTCGGCGCCCTCGGCGAAGAGGCGGTCCCATTGGCTGCCGTCGGTGGGGAAGTCGCCTCCGAGGTGGTAGAGGCCCTGCCACAGCTTCTGCACGCCCACGACCTTCTCGCCGATGGCGCGGGGTGCGCCCAGCTTCTCGGCAAGGTAGGGCGCTGCGCTGAAGTGGTCGGCATGGGGGTGCGTGTCGAGTATCCAGACGATGTCGAGAGCCTGTTCCTGCACATAGGCCAGGATTTCATCGGCGGAGTCGGTCGTCGTGGCGCCTGCTTCGGGGAAATAATTCCACACCGGATCCACAATGGCCCCCTTTTTCGTCGCGGGGTCGTGGAATACGTACTGCAGACTGCCGGTGGGCCTGTCGAAGAAGGCGCGGACTTCAGGTGACTGTGTCATTTTCAATCCTTGATCTCATGCGTGGTTCGCGGTTGCGACCAGATATATGCCTCATGTGGAATGTGTCAAATGGCGGCATGTTCCATCCCGTCCCGACGCGTCCGGGAGAGATGCCATGACGACACACACGCTGAAATCGCGACTGGTGGCGCAGGCGGAGACGGAGGGCTTCGTCCTGGCGGGGATCTGCCGGCCCGATGCGGTGCCGGGCGTCGCGGAGCGGCTTGCGGAGTTCCTCAGCGAAGGTCGGCACGGGCAGATGGGATGGATGGCGGAGCGGGCGCACTGGCGGGGCGATCCGGCCGCGCTCTGGCCACAAGCGCGGTCGGTGGTGATGCTGGCCGAACCCTACACCCCCCGAGAGGATCCGCTCGCGACGCTCGACCGGCCGGATCGGGCGACGATTTCCGTCTATGCGCGCAACAGGGACTATCATGACCTCGTCAAGAAGCGGCTGAAGCGGCTTGCCCGCTGGCTGATCGCGGAAGCCGGAGGCGATGTGAAGGTGTTCGTCGACACCGCGCCCGTGCCCGAGAAGGCACTGGGTCAGGCAGCGGGGGTCGGCTGGCAGGGCAAGCACACGAACCTTCTGAGCCGCGAAATCGGCAACTGGTTCTTTCTCGGCGCCGTCTTCACGACGCTGGAGTTGGAGCCCGACGCGCCAGAGGCGGATCATTGCGGATCCTGCCGTGCCTGCCTCGACGTGTGCCCGACCGACGCGTTCCCGGCGCCCTACAAGCTCGACGCGCGGCGGTGCATCTCCTATCTCACCATCGAGCACAGCGGGCCGGTGGACGAGGCGCTGCGGTCGCTCATGGGCAACCGGATCTACGGGTGCGACGACTGTCTCGCGGTCTGTCCCTGGAACAAGTTCGCCGCGCAGGCGCGGGAGATCGGCTATGCGGCCCGGGAGGACCTGACGGCGCCGCGGCTTGCAGAGCTTGCCGTGCTCGACGATGCCGCGTTTCGCGAATTGTTCCGGAGAAGTCCGATCAAGCGCATCGGGCGCGACCGGTTCGTGCGGAATGTCCTTTACGCCATCGGAAACTCCGGGATGCCGGAACTCGCACCCGTCGCCAACCGTTTGATGGACGACCCCGACATTTCCGTCGCGGATGCGGCGAAATGGGCGGTCACCAGACTTTCGTCAACCGGGTGATCCCGTGTTAGGATACAGATCCGCACACCCCGTAGGAAACGGAAACCGACGGAGAGAACCATGGGTAAGCACATCGCAGACAGACCGCGCCACGAAGACGATGAGGACGGGCGCGTGAAGCACTACACCGACATCGAGCGCAAGTCGGGCGACGAGCCGAGCAAGGCCGAGAAGGCGCTGCACCGGCAGGAGAAAGAGCGGGACAACGAGGGGCGGTTGAAGCGCTACCTCGACATGGATCGCAAGAAGGACGACTGACGCCGCGGTGGGCTCTGGCGCTTTCGCGCCGGGGCCGCTAGGCGGAGGAGCATGAGGCTCTCTGTCTGATGCGCCCCGGGCGCGGTATCCTTCTCATGATCGCGGCGGTGACCCTTTTCACCGCCATGAGCGCGCTCATCAAGGCCGCCGACCGCGTTCCCGCAGGTCAGGCGGTCTTTTTCCGCGCATCGATGTCCCTTCCGATCATCCTGGTCTGGCTGATGATCCGCGCCGAGGTCGCGGAGGGCTTGCGCACGCAGAGCTGGAAAGGTCACGCGGTGCGGGGCATCGCGGGGTCGCTCGCGATGGGCCTCGGCTTCGCCGGGCTCAAGTATCTGCCGCTGCCCGAAGTGACGGCGCTGCGGTTCGTGACGCCGATCTTTATCGTCCTGTTCGCCGCCGTGATGCTGGGCGAGCGGATTCGGGCAATCAGGATCACGGCCGTCGCTTCGGGTCTTGCCGGTGTCGTCATCATCCTCTGGCCGCGGCTCACGCTGTCGGGCGAGGGCGGCGAGTTGTTTGGTGCGGGTCTGGTGCTTGCCTCCGCGACGCTCGCGGCGCTGGCTCAGATCTTCGTGAAGTCTATGGCGGGGCGGGAGCAGACGGCGGCGATCGTCTTCTATTTCTCGCTGACGGCGACGGTCCTGTCGCTCACCACGATTCCGTTCGGCTGGGTGGTGCCGACCGGGAGGGAACTCGTTCTGCTGGTGGGGGCCGGAATCATCGGCGGGGCGGGGCAGATCCTGCTTACGTCGAGCTACCGCTTTGCGGATGCGGGCGTGCTCGCGCCGTTCACCTACGTGTCCATGATCTGGGCGGTCCTGCTCGGGTTCGTCGTCTTCGACGAGGTGCCGACGGTACCGATGCTGAGCGGGGCGGCGCTGATCATCGCGGCGGGCGTGGCGATCTGGCTGCGCGAGCGGAAGCTTGGCCAGCGGCGCGCGACCGAGGGCAAGATCGGCGCGAAGGGCATGCAGTAGCTCAGGCGGCCCGCCTCGCCGCGGCGGGGCGGCTGAGATGCCTCAGAACCGTCTCGACGTCGGTGATGCCGCCGGTCTTCGGGTCAAGGTAGCGCGGATAATCGACGAGTGCGGCGTGCACAAGCGCCTCGACGGTGGCGCCGCGACGACGGCTGGGGGCGGGCAAGTCATCGGTGGTGAGCCCCCAGCCCGCGTAGAACGGCATGCCGAAGGTGCGGACCGGGCGACCGTGGATCAGCGCCTCGAAGCCGGCCTGCGAGGTGACGGTGTAGATGGCCTCGGCGCCAGAGATCAGGCGCGCGGGATTGCACGGCGCGGTTATGGCGAGATCCGCCCCGTTCGGCTCGAGATAGCCGTTCGCGCCGCGCAGATGAACGTCGGGGTGGGACTTGAGGACGATCGGCAGGTCCGGGAAGTCGGTCCGGGCGGCGGCGACCATCCGCTCGAAACTCTGCGCGTTGGCGAAGCCGCCGCCGACGGAGAGGTCGCCGCGGACCTGATCGAACAGGAGGACGTAACGGTCGGGCAATGGGCCGCCGTAGTCCGGCAGGGCCGCGATCTTCGTGAGGTTCAGGTCGCGCCAGAGATCGATGAGCCGCCGCGCGCGGACCGAGTTCGGCGCCGCGTCCGCGATCAGGCGCTCGAGGCGCGATGGCCGGCTGGCGTCATGGTAGATGCCGAGGTCGTCGAAGACCAGCGAGAGCGGCGGATCGTCCCGCATCGCAGAGCGCAGGAAGCCGTCCTCGATCAGGACGTGACGCGCGCCGTTTCGCCGGGCGAGCCGTTTCGCGCGGCGTCCCGAGCGGCGGTGGCCCCAGCCGACGACGGTCGCCGCGCGGAGCGGCAGGAGCCGCGTCGCGAGCGCGGGCGGAGAGCCGAGCAGGGCGGCGAGGGCAGGGTCGCGGCAAAGATCGATCGAGGTGGCGGCAACCGGCGCATCCGGTCCCGTCCACCGGGCCCGGATCAGAGCGGACCAATGCCGGATCTTGTCGAGGGGCTTCGTCATCCGACGTTCCTCCCATCCTCCCGGATGCACTCAACAGCGTACCCCAACGCGGGTTCCGGGCGTAGGGAAAACTCGTGCCCGCTATCGTGACGTGTCAGGTAAGCAGGCAGTGACCGGTGGGAAATCCGGCGCATTTTTCCGCCACTCGCTGTTTCTTCGGAGCGTAGTCTCCCATTGCGGTGAGGGGAGCGCGTTCCGCTTGCTCTAGTCGTAGCGGAGGTCCGTCGCCTTGCCTCGGAAGATCGCGTAGGCGAGAGCGGTGTAACCGAGAATCGTGGGCAACACGAAGCAGACGCCGACGAGGATGATGATCAGGCTTTCGGGGGCGCTCGCCGCTTCGTAGATCGTGAGTCTTTCGGGCACGACATAGGGGTAGTAGGAATAGGCGAGCCCGGCGAAGGCCAGCGAGAAGAGTGCCACGGAGGCCACGAAGGGTCCGGTGGAGCCGGCGTCGCCGGGCCTGGGCAAGCGTTGCAGGCTCCGCCAGAGCCAGAAGACCAGCGCGGCCGATACGATCGGGAGCGGCGCGAGAAGGACGATCTCCGGGAAGACGAACCACTTCTCGAAGATGCGCGGACTGACCAGCGGCGAGGCGGCCGAGATGGCGCCGATGCCGAGGATAAGTCCCCAGATGCCGCCGCGCGCCCATTGCACCGCCTTTTCCTGCAGCGCGTCCGAGGTCTTGAGGATCAGCCATGTCGCCCCGATGAAGCTGTAGCCGACCGTCAGGAAGACCGCCGTCACGGTCGCGAAGGCGACGTGCGGCAGGGTCCATTCCAGCCCCATGATGTAGAGGCCGAGCATGAACCCCTGGCTGAGCGAGGTCATCAGGCTTCCGGTGAAGAACAGACGGTCCCACGTGGCCTTGTGCGATCCGGGGGCCTTCACCCGGAACTCGAAGGCGACGCCGCGCAGGATGAGGCCGATAAGCATCACCGCGACGGGCAGGTAGAGCGCGGTCAGGATCTGACCGTGCGCCTGCGGGAAGGCCACGAGCAGGATGCCTATGGCGAGGACGAGCCATGTCTCGTTGGCGTCCCAGAATGGACCGATGGAGGCGACCATGCGGTCCTGCTCGTCGGCGGCGGCGAGGGGGAAGAGGACGCCCACGCCAAGGTCGAACCCGTCGAGCACGACGTAGATCAGGATCGACAGTCCCATGAGGGCCGCGAAGGTGAAGGGCAGCCAGACGGCCGGATCGCCGAACAGGTCCATCGTCATTCTCCCGGCGTGATGGCGCGCACTTCGGCGGCCGAGGATTGCGGCGTCTCGAAGGTGAGCACAGGTTCGCCCTTGCAGGCCTTCCGCGCGAGGAAGGTCAGCACGCCGACATAGGCGGTGGTGAGCGCGGCGTAGACGGCGAGGTAGGTCACGAGCGTGCCCATGACCATCGGCGCCGGCACGGCGGCGACGGCATCCTTCGTCATCAGCACGCCGTCGATCAGCCAGGGCTGGCGGCCGATCTCGGTCGTGTACCAGCCGGCGAGAGTCGCGATCCAGCCAGAGAAGGTCATCGCCGACAAGGCAAGCAGCATGGGTTTGGGGAGCGCGTCCACGCCGCGCCCGCGACGCATCAGCCAGAGCGCGCCCCAGGACAGGGCGAGCATGGCGAACCCGGTGCCGACCATGACGCGGAAGGACCAGAAGACCTTGGAGACCGGCGGGTGCAACGCGGTGCCGTCCTCGGCAACGAAGTCGTTAAGGCCCGGCACGACGCCATCGACGCGGTGCTTGAGGATGAGAGACGCGCCCGAAGGGATGCCGATCTCGAAGCGGTTCATGCGAAGCTCCTGGTCGGGGATCGCGAAGAGGAGTAAGGGAACATTGCCGCCGGTCTCCCAGTTGCCCTCCATCGCGGCGATCTTCTGCGGCTGATGTTCGAGCGTGTTGAGACCGTGCATGTCGCCCGCGAAGATCTGGATCGGGATCAGGAGTGCGCCGAGCCACGCGCCGAAGCGGAGCGTCGTCTTCACCTCTTCGCTGTCATCGCCCCAGAGACGGCGCAGCGCCGACAGGCCCGCGATCAGGAAGGCGACGGTCAGGCCCGAGGCCAGCAGCATGTGGGCGAGCCGATAGGGCATCGACGGGTTGAAGATGATGGCGAACCAGTTGGTGGCGAAGGCGACGCCATCCCGCATCTCGAACCCCGCGGGCGTGTGCATCCACGAATTCAGCACGAGGATCCAGAACGCCGACATCGTGGTTCCGAAGGCCACGAGAAACGTCGCGAGCGTGTGGAGCCAGTTCGGCACCTTCCGCATGCCGAAGAGCATGATGCCGAGGAACACCGCCTCGAGGAAGAAGGCGGTCATCACCTCGTAGGCGAGAAGCGGACCGGCGATGTTTCCGACCGTCTCCATGAACCCGGGCCAGTTCGTGCCGAACTGGAACGACATCGTGATGCCGGAGACGACGCCCATCGCGAAGGAAAGGGCGAAGACCTTCACCCAGAACCGATAGGCTGCCATCCATTTCTCGTCGCCGGTCCACTGGAAGCGGAGCTTGAAGAACAGGAGACCCCACCCGAGCGCGATGGTGATCGTCGGGAAGAGGATGTGGAAGGAGATGTTCGCGCCGAACTGGATGCGCGAGAGGAGAAGCGTGTCCATCGGTCAGCCTTTCTTCTTCTTGCGCTTGCTGGTCAGTGAGACGACCGAGCCGGTCGAGGCGATCAGTTTCCGGAGCTTGTGGCCGGTCTTCAGCAACGCGACCAGTTTCTCTGTCTCGAGCCGGTCCATCTCGTCGTAGAAGCCGGTGAGGGTCTCTATGAGCTCGCGAAGGTCGGACATCCGGCGCAGCGCGTAGGTGTCGGCGCCCTCTGGCGCGGCGATCTCGAGTTCGCGGAGCTTAGAGAGCGTCGGGTCGATCTCGCGCTTCTTGCGCTCGGCCACGAGGATGCGGACGATCTCCCACAGATCATCGGGCGACGAGAAGTAGTCCCGCCGATCCTCCGGGACGTGACGGAGCCGGACGAGGTTCCAGGACTGGAGCTCCTTGAGGCTCATCGAAACGTTCGATCGCGAGACGCCGAGCGCCTCGACGATCTGGTCGGCGTTGAGTGGCTTTTCCGACAGGAAAAGCAGAGCGTAGATCTGACCGACGGTGCGGTTTATTCCCCACCGCGAGCCCATTTCTCCGAAATGCAGGATGAACTCCTGCTGTATCTGACTTGGCATTCCCGAATCCGTTCGCGCGTTTCAGAAATTTCTGAAACTCATGTATTGCGGATTCGTGGGAGGCAAACGGGTGCGACAGAATGCGTCGCACCCGAGTTCGGTCAGCCGGTCGCGGAAACGCAGTCGGCGATCGAGGTGGCGAGACCGGTGATGAGGTCCGTGTAGAGCCCGGGTCCATAGGTCAGCGTGGACCCCGACGGGTCCAGCGTGCCGATGCCAAGCCCCGCGTCAGCGGCGACGGCCTCGGCGATCGACGCGTCGTGCTGCGGTTCGCGGAAGATGCAGGCAATGCTCTCCGCTCCGATGCTGGCTTCGAGCTCACGAAGTCGCCGCACACCGGGCGCGGCTGCGTCGCCAAGGGCGATGGAACCTGCGACCTCGATGTCGAAGGCGCGGGCGAAATAGCCGTAGGCGTCGTGGAAGGTGACGATCGGTCTGTCGTGCGCGACCTTGAGCGTCTCGGCCGCGCTCTCGGCGGTCTCGTCGATGCGCCGCATCGCGGCCTCGGCGTTGGCGGCATAGGTCGCGGCATTGGCCGGGTCGGCGTCCGAGAGTTCGGAGGCGATGACCGAGACCCACACCCGTGCGTTCGCGGGGTCGAGCCAGGCGTGCGGGTCGAGACCGGCATGATCGTGGTCATGATCGTGGCCTTCTGTGTGCGCCTCTTGGTCATGGTCATGGTCATGGTCATGGTCATGCGCGTGGTCGTGGTCGTCGGCGTGGGAATGCCCATCCTCATGCCCATGCTCGGCGGCCTCTCCGAACTCGCGGAGCGCGACGCCGTCTGCGTCGAGGAGCGCGACCGCCTCCGCCTCGCCCGACAGGGTCCCGAGAGCCCGGCCGAGCCACGGCGTCAGTTCCTCACCGACCCAGAAGACCAGAGACGCATCAGAAAGCGCGGCCGCCTGGCTCGGGCGAAGCTGAAACGAATGCGGATCGGCGCCAGGTTCGAGAAGGACCGACGGCGCCCCGACGTCGCCCATGACCTGAGCGACGAGCGAATGCACGACCGGTGTGTCCGTTACGACGGCGGGACCGTCCGCGGCAGCGGCGTTGGCGGCGAGGGCCGAGGCAACGGCGAGGGTAAAACGCATGGAGGACTCCTTGTGAGCGGGCTGTGAAAGATATAGTATAACACGTAATAGTATAACATCAGGATTTGCAAGTGCCCGACGCGTCCGCCTTCAGGAGCCACGATCACGACGCCTGCACCGGCATGGCGATGGCGCATGCCGAGCGGCTTGCGCGGGAAAAGGGCCTGCGCCTGACGCCGGTGCGCCGCCGTGCGCTCGAGATCCTGCTCGAGGAGCACCGGGCGCTCGGCGCCTACGAGGTGCTGGACAGATTGTCGGCGGACGGCTTCGGCAATCAGCCGCCCGTGGCCTACCGGGCGCTCGACTTTCTCGTCGACAATGGCCTCGCTCACCGGATCCGGCGCCTCAACGCCTACGCGGCCTGCAGCCATCCGGGTGAACGGCACTCTCCGGCTTTCTTCATCTGCGAGAGTTGCAATGCCGTCGCCGAGGCGCCGGTCGAGGACGTGGCCCGCGCCATGAAGGCCGCGGCTGGCGCGATCGGGTTCCGCATAGACCGGATGAACGTCGAGGCCGCCGGTCTCTGCCCTGCCTGTCTGTCCGACGCATGAGCGTGCTCATCGAAACCAGCGGCATGTCTGTCGGCTATACCGGACAGCCCGCGCTGCGCGACGTGGACTTCACCATCGCGTCGGGCGAGATCGTGACGGTCGTCGGTCCGAACGGCTCGGGCAAGTCGACGCTCGTCAAGACGCTGATGGGGCTTCTGAAGCCCACGGCCGGAAAGGTCCGTCGCGCCGAGGGACTTCGCATCGGCTACGTGCCGCAACGTCTCCACATCGACACGACGCTGCCGATGACCGTGGCGCGGTTCCTGTCGCTGCCCGACCGGCGGACACCGGACGAGACGGCGCGGATGCTGAGGCGGGTCGGAGCGCCGGGGCTCGAGGCGCGTCAGATGACGCGGCTCTCGGGCGGGCAGTTCCAGCGCGTCCTCCTCGCGCGTGCGCTGCTCGCGCGGCCCGGTCTCCTGATCTTAGACGAGCCGACGCAGGGTCTCGACCAGCCCGGCGTCGCAGATTTCTACCGCCTGATCGAAGAGGTGCGGCGGGAGCTCGGATGTGCCGTGCTGCTCGTCTCGCATGATTTGCACGTGGTGATGCGCGCGTCGGACAGGGTGATCTGCCTCAATGGTCATGTCTGCTGCGAAGGAACGCCTGAAAGCGTCGTCTCGGCACCCGAATACCGCGCGCTTTTCGGTGGGGAGGCCCAAGGAGCCCTCGCGCTCTACGCGCACCATCACGACCACAGCCACGAGCGCGATGGCGCCGAAACGGAGCATGCCCACTGATGCTCGACGATTTTCTTGTCCGCGCCGGTCTCGCCGGGGCAGGGCTTGCCCTCGCCGCCGGGCCGCTGGGTTGTTTCGTGGTGTGGCGGCGGATGGCCTATTTCGGCGACGCGACGGCGCATGCCGCGATCCTCGGGGTGGCGCTCGCGCTGATGCTCGACGTCTCGCTCGTCGCGGGGACGCTGGCGGTGGCGCTCGCGATGGCGCTGGTGGTTGCGGGACTGGTCGGGCGCGGGCATGCGATCGACGCCACGCTCGGGGTGCTGTCGCATTCGGCGCTCGCGATCGGCCTGGTCGCGATCTCCTTCGTTCCGGCGGTGCGCGTCGATCTGTCGTCCTACCTCTTCGGCGATATCCTCGCCGTCGGCCGGGGGGATCTCGCGGTGATATGGGCCGGGTCGGTGCTCGTCCTCGGACTGCTTCTGTGGCGATGGTCGGCGCTGCTGACCGCGACCTTGAACGAGGAACTGGCGTTCTCCGCCGGAATCCGGGCGGAGCGGGAGCGGCTGGTGCTGACCGTCGCGCTCGCCATCGTCGTCGCTCTGGCGATCAAGGTCGTGGGCGCCCTGCTCATCGCCGCGATGCTGATCATTCCGGCCGCCGCGGCACGGAGCTTTGCCAGCACGCCCGAATCGATGGCGGTGATCGCGACCATGCTCGGGCTCGTATCGGTCGGCGTCGGCCTGGAAGCTTCGCTTGTCGTGGACACGCCCGCCGGTCCGTCCATCGTGGCATCGGCCGCGGCGGTCTACGCGGTGTCGGTCATCGGCGGGGTCGTCTGGCGGCGGGACTGATCCCGGCGCCGTCACTTCGTCAGGATGAGCTTGCCCGCGCGCGTGATCCGGAGATCGTAGACCTTGCCGTCGAGAACGATCTGCGCCCGATCGGTGCCCGCCGTCAGGTCACGGGCGTCGTGGACGGGCATGGGGTGGATATTCGCCCCGGTCCGGATCTCGTCGATCCGGCTCACGGCCGACGCTCGATCCGGTCAAGCAGCAACTCGATCCGTGATTCGTTGGTATACTGACCGTCGAAAACGATCGTCCGCATTTCATCGAGGCAGTCGGATAGATCGAAGCGGCTCTCCCGCGGACGGGTGTCGGTGTGGTCTTGAAGTTGCATGGAAGCCTCCGTCTGTCTGGCTGAACGTCCGGGCTTCCCTCACGGGTGGCTTGGCTGATGCAAACCTGACAAAAATGATCTGATATGTCAACGCCCCCGTCATCCGTCAAAGCGCAGCATTCTGCCGAAGGCGGAGCGCGAAACGTCGACGACCTCCTTCGCGATCCTGTCGTAGGTGAGCCCGGCGCCGGACCCGCGCCGCCAGACTAGCCCGATGGAGCGGGTGAAGGACGACCGCGACAGGGGGACCGCGGCGACCCCTGCCTCGCGCGGGTCGATTTCCGAGGCGACGTAGAGCTGCGGGAGAAACGCCACGCCCATTCCCATCGCGACCATCTGGCGAAGCGCGTCGAGGCTCGTGCCTTCGTAGTCGCGAACGAGTTCGGCCCCGTACTCGGCGCAGATCACCGAGATCTGTTCGTGCAGCACGAATTCGGGTCCGAGACTCAGCACCTGAAGCCCCGCGAGGTCCTTCACGGCGATCGACGTGCGGCCGGACAGCGGGTGGTCTGAGGGAACCGCGAGCAGGAGAGGCTCCATGAACAGCCGCCGCACGAAGAGGTCGCGACCCTGGATCGGCAACTGGCTGAGGATGAGATCATGCGTCCCGTTGAGCACTTCCTCGCGGAGGAGCCGCGGAACGCGCTCACGGATATAGAGGCGGAGATCGGGGAACGTCCTGTGCAGATGCTCCACGACACGTGGCAGGAGGTAGGGCCCGAGGCTCGGGCTGGAGCCGAGCCGTATCGTTCCGGTCAGTCCGCCGCGCATCGCCGCCGTAAGGTCGAGAATCGCCTGCGCCTCGTCCACCGCACGGCGCGCGAGGACCAGCACTTCCCGCCCGGCCGGTGTCAGGGTGATCGGGCCGCGGCCGCGTTCGACGAGCGACGTCCCGAGAAGCGCCTCGAGGTTGCTGATCTGAAGGCTGAGGGACGGTTGGCTGATGCCGAGAGAATCGGCCGCGCGCCGGAAATGCCGCGTCTCGGCGACGGCGATGAAGTAACGGAGTTGGCGCATCGAGGGGAGCGAGTGCATGAGTGTCTCCGACTGTCCGTCGTGTTGATAGGAAATTTCTATCAAAAATTCAATTCGGTTAGTATTCATTCGTCGCGCCTGTGGCGCTAGATCACTGTCACGGCCACCGAGAGGTGGAGGAGCCCGGACACGGCATGGGGGCGCGGACGGGGGGCTATTTGCAGCATGGCTCGCCTTTGCCCCGCATGAGGACATCGCAGCGTGAGGTCCCGAGGTCGTTGCATGTCTGCCGGTGCTTCAGCGCCCGTTCCCGTGACCCTTCACACGCGGGGGCGGGCGCTTTCTTTTCCAGCCGGCCGGTTCGGCAAGGGGTGTCGCGCGCCGGCCAGATCATGGCAGGTGGTCGACTTTTTTTCTGCGGTGCCGTCCGGCGCGTGTAAATCTGGTGACGAAGGGCTAAGATCGAGGCTGGCGGCGAAAAGCGGGCCCGACGAAAGAACGAGACGGACAGGCAGGCAGTGGGACAATCGACACGACACGACGAGGCGCCGCCGGGCCCCGGCGCCATGCTGGCGGGGCTCGTGCCCTCGGTCATTGCGCTGGCCATCTTCCTGTGGCTTCTGCCCGCCGTCGGGACCATCGGCGCGGGGGAGACCATCCGCGTCGCCTACGAGTGGGTGCCGAGCCTCGGGATCTCGCTGTCCTTCTTCGTCGACGGACTGAGCCTGACGTTCGGGCTTCTGATCTCGGGGATCGGGGCGCTGGTGATGCTCTACTCTTCGAAGTATCTCGAAGGGCATCCCCGTTTCGCCCGCTTCCACATCTACCTCGTGCTGTTCATGCTCTCGATGCTGGGGCTGGTTTTCGCCGACAACCTGCTGACGCTCTTCGTGTTCTGGGAGCTCACGACGATCACCTCCTACCTGCTGATCGGCTTCGACCATGCGACGGCCAAGTCGCGCCGGTCGGCGCTGCAGGCGCTCCTTCTGACCGGGGCGGGGGCACTCGCGCTGCTGGCCGGGTTCATCCTGATCGGCAGCGTCGCGGGCACCTTCGAACTGTCCGAACTGCGGCAGCAGGGCCGGGTCCTGCAGGAACACGCGCTCTACCTGCCGATCCTGATCCTGGTCCTCGCGGGCACCTTCACCAAGTCCGCGCAGTTTCCGTTCCATTTCTGGCTGCCCAACGCGATGGCCGCGCCAACGCCGGTTTCGGCCTATCTGCATTCGGCCACGATGGTGAAGGCGGGGGTCTACCTGATGGCCCGGATGCACCCGAACCTCGGCAGCACCGACGTCTGGCTCTGGACGCTGACGATCTTCGGCGCGGTCACGGCCGTCTTCGCCTCGTTCATGGCGCTGAAGCAGACCGATCTGAAGCAGGCGCTCGCCTACACGACGCTCATGGCGCTGGGCACGCTGACGCTGTTTCTCGCGTCCGACATCGGCTACGCGATCACGGCCACGATGACATTCCTCATCGTGCATTCGCTCTACAAGGCGTCGCTGTTCCTCGTCGTGGGCATCCTCGACCATGCGACGGGCACCCGCGAGGTGCACAAACTCGGCGGTCTGGCCCGGGCGATGCCGTTCACCGCCTTCGCGGCGGGTCTCGCAGCGCTCTCGATGGCAGGCTTTCCGCCGTTCATCGGCTTCATCGGGAAGGAGATCAAATACGCGGGTGCCCTCGCCGTGCAGTCCGAGCCGGTGCTCGTCGCAGGTGCGATGCTGCTCGCGAACGCGCTCATGCTCGCCGTCGCCGGGATCGTGTCCTTCTCGCCGTTCTGGCGGCGGCGGCATCTCGCCCAGGGCCTCAAACCCCACGAGGCGTCGTGGCGCATGCTGGCAGGGCCGATGATCCTCGCGACCGCCGGGGCGGTCTTCGGGATCTATCCTGACATCCTCGCGGTGCCGCTCGTGAACCCGGGCGTCGCCGCGATTCTGGGGCCGGACGTGGTGCCGGCCCAGCTCAAGCTCTGGGCGGGAATCAACATGCCGCTCGCGCTGTCGCTCGCGACCTTCGCTCTGGGCATCCTGATCTACAATCTCCGGAACCGACTGCGCGCGTCCCTCGCGACGCTGGGAGAGCGGCTGCCCGTCTTCGACACCGGCTGGGACCGGACCATCGACGGCGTGAAGGCTGTCGCGGCGTGGCAGACCCGCCTCGTGCAGTCCGGTGTCCTGCGCCACTACGTGTTCGTGACCTTCTTCACGCTTTTCGTCGGCGTGGGCGGCACTCTTCTGGCCAAAGACGCCCTCGACCTGAGCTTCGAGGTCGACGGCCTCCAGATGAAGCACTGGGTCGTGGTGGCCCTGATCGTGGCGGGCTGTCTTCTGACCCTGACCACCTCAAGCCGTATCGCGGCCATCGCGGGGCTCGGTGCCGTCGGGATCGGTGTCGCGCTGATCTTCATCATCTACGGCGCGCCGGACGTGGCGATCACCCAGCTTCTCGTGGAGACGCTCATCGTCGTGCTCTTCGCCGCGGCGGCGCTGAAGCTTCCGCGTCTCGACGCGGACGGTCGCAAGCGGCACCGGCCGCTCGACGCGGTTCTCGCGGTGGGCGTGGGCGCCATCGTGACGGTCGTCCTCCTGATGGTGACAGCCGGACCGATCGACCGCCGGATCACCGACTACTTCGAAACGGCGAGTTGGCCCGAGGCTTTCGGGCGCAACATCGTCAATGTCATTCTCGTCGACTTCCGCGCGCTCGACACCTTCGGAGAGATCGCCGTCGTCGTCATCGCGGCCCTGAGCGCCTATGCCCTTCTCAAGGGCCGCAGCAAGCGCGAGGCGCGGCGATGAACTCGGTCATCCTCGTCGCGGGGACGCGGCTTCTCGTGGCGCTCCTGCTGGTGTTCTCGGTCTTCATGCTGCTGCGCGGCCACAACCTACCGGGCGGCGGCTTCATCGGCGGGCTGATCGGCGCCACGGGCTTCGTCGTCTACGCCATCGCCTGCGGCACCGACGCGGCGCGCCTGGCGCTGCGCCTGCCGCCGGAAAAGATCGCGATGGCGGGTCTCGGTATCGCGCTCTTGGCCGGGGTCGTTGCGCTCTTCTTCGGCGATGCGTTCTTCACCGGGCAGTGGCTCTTCATCGGCGCGACCGAGGATGACAAGGGCCTTCCCGTGTCCACGGTGCTCGTCTTCGACATCGGCGTCTATCTCGTCGTCATGGGATCGATCCTGTCGCTCGCCTTCGTACTGGAGGACAGCGTCTGATGGAGCCGGTCATCGCCATCCTCGTCGGCGTCCTCGTGGCCGCCTCGGTCTACCTGATGCTCGCGCGGAACGTGCTCAGGTTCCTGTTCGGCCTGATCCTGATCTCGAACGCAGCGAACCTGACGATCTTCGCCTCGGGCCGGCTGACGCTGGGCGTGCCGCCGCTGATCCCCGAAGGCGCCGACGGACCGGTGGGCCAGGTGGCCAACGCGCTGCCGCAGGCGCTCGTGCTGACGGCGATCGTGATCGGTTTCGGCCTCTTCGCCTTCGCGCTCGTCCTCGTCTTCCGCGCCTACGAGACGCTGGGAACGCTCAACAGCGACGAGATGCGGATCGCCGAGCCGAGGGACGAGCCGAAATGAGCTGGCTCCTCACGCTGCCGATCATCATTCCCTTCGCGACCGCGGTCGCGGCCTTCATGGTGAAGGAACGGCCCTCGGGGGCCTGGATATCGGTGCTCGGCTCCCTTCTGTCGCTCTGCGCCGCCGGCGCGCTGATGGTCGCGGTGCTTGCCGACGGCGTCGTCGCCGCGCAGATGGGACAGTGGGCGGCGCCTTTCGGAATCACGCTGGTGGCGGACCTCCTGAGCGCGGTCATGGTCGTCATCACGGCGATCACGGGGCTTGCCACCGCGGTCTACGCTCTGGCCGAC
>Ga0102926_1000178_pt1 | contig 34003 bp, 32 predicted proteins | sample SalPonR1_A_D2_MG_FD_78173 | JGI IMG/M metagenome (GOLD analysis project Ga0102926, IMG submission 78173) | Salt pond soil microbial communities from South San Francisco under conditions of wetland restoration - Salt Pond MetaG R1_A_D2_MG | ecosystem: Environmental > Aquatic > Marine > Intertidal...
ATGTATGTTATAATCTGAAATGGAATAGTTAAGTAATAATAAATGGAGGTGAATTTTTTTTACTAGAGTAATTTAAGTATTACAAAAGCGCCAGGACTCAAATGAGTAGACGAGGTTAAGGTTAATCGAAATTCGGCGGGTGCCTTACGGTTTTTATAATCGTTAGAAATCAAACAAAGAATAAAGTAATTTATTGATAAAATTGATTTCATATAAAATACGAACTTACTATTCCTATTGTTTATTAGAAGACTATAGGAGGTTAAAATATGTGTGGAATTGTAGGATACATTGGAGTAAATAATGCGGTACCAGTTTTAATTGATGGTTTAAAAAAACTTGAATATAGAGGTTATGATTCAGCAGGTATCGCCATTAATCAAGACAATAAGCTTTACATTAATAAAAAAGCTGGTCGTATCAAGAATTTAGAAGAAGCAATTAATGGAGATTTGTTTTCAACGATTGGTATAGGTCATACACGATGGGCGACTCATGGTGAGCCATCAGAGGTAAACGCTCATCCCCATTATAACAAAACTCAAAGTATTGCAGTAATCCATAATGGTATTATTGAAAACTACATGGAGATTAAAAAGTGGTTAATGGAAGATAAAGGTGTAGTTTTTAAGTCTGATACTGACACTGAAGTCATAGCGCATTTAATAGATGAATTTTATGATGGAGATTTGGTTAAAGCTGTAGAAAAATCAGTTAAACGTTTAAGAGGCGCTTATGCTTTAGGTGTGATAGCAAAGGAAGATCCTTCTAAAATAGTAGCTGTAAGAAAAGACAGTCCTTTAGTAATTGGTTTAGGTGAAGAAGAGAACTTTATTGCATCAGATGTACCAGCTATATTAAAACACACAAAAAAGGTTATTTATTTAGAGAATGGTGAAATGGCTGTTCTAACAAAAGATAATGTTTCAATCTATAATGAATTAGGTCAATTAATGGAGAACAAGATTGAAACCATCGAATGGGACATTGAGGCAGCAGAAAAAGGTGGTTATCCACATTTTACTATTAAAGAAATCAATGAACAACCAGAAGGCATCCAAAAAGTAATTGATCGCCGCATTAATGCTGATGGAAAGATTGAATTAGAAGGTATTAATTTAACGAAAAAAGAACTAGATAAGATTTCTAGGATCTATATTGTTGCCTGTGGTACCTCGTATCATGCTGGACTTGTGGGTAAATATGTTATTGAAAAGTTTTCTAAATTACCTGTACAAGTAGAAATTGGTTCAGAGTTTAGATACAAGGACCCACTAATAGATAATCAAACATTACTCATTACAGTGAGCCAATCAGGAGAAACCTTAGATACATTGCAATCCCTTCGTATCGCGAAAGAGCAAGGTGCCCGTATCATGAGTATTGTCAATGTAGTTGGTTCTTCAATTGCAAGAGAATCAGATGATGTTTTTTATACCTGGGCAGGTCCTGAAATTGGTGTGGCTTCAACAAAGGCTTTTACAACCCAATTAATGACTTTTTATTTAATTGCATTATACATGGCAGATGAACTAGGCACCATAGAAAAAGAAGCATACGATAAGATTATAAAAAATCTATATGATATACCTGGAAAGGTTCAAGAAATACTTGACCAATCAAAAGATATACAAAAAATTTCTGCTGAACAGTTTAATAATGAAAGCGTATTTTTTATTGGACGTGGGTTAGACGTAGAAATATCTTATGAATCATCTCTTAAGTTAAAAGAGATTTCATATATTAATTCTTATGCCATTGCTGCTGGAGAGTTAAAGCATGGTACAATAGCATTGATAGAAGAAGGGACATTAGTCGTTTCGATTGCAACCCAAGATCATTTATATGAAAAAATGCTATCAAATATTAAAGAAGTTAAAGCAAGAAAAGGTAGTATTTTATCAGTTGCAAAACGCGGGAATAAAGAAATAGCTGAGATATCAGATTATACGATTTATATTCCTGATACATTAGATATTTTAACACCGCTTTTAAGTATTGTATCCATGCAGCTGTTTGCATATTATATTTCTGTTGAACGAGGAAATGATGTTGATAAACCAAGAAACTTAGCAAAAAGTGTAACAGTAGAATAATTGACTAAAGACTTAAAACTCATAAGAGTTCTAAGTCTTTTTTTAATAAAATTTAATGTTTCTCTAATGAAAATGGTACTTAGATAGGATAGAATATGTATATAGAGATAGATATAGATATAGAGAGGAGTTAGAAATGAATAGCAAAAAAATTGGTGGTATTGTATTATTAGTTATTGGTGCTTCTATTTTATTAGATCAGTTAAGTATTTTTAGCAGTTCGGGTATAATTGGTAAATATTGGCCATTGGCAGTTATTTTTACTGGCATGTATTTATATAATGAAAAGAATATTACTGAAAAAAATGCATTGATTATCATAGGGTTAGGTCTTATATTTCAATTGAATAATCTAGGTATGTTAAGTTTTTTACCCATTGGACTGTTATGGCCAATTGTATTAATTGGCGCAGGTTTTTATTTATTTACCAATCAGAGTATAACTACTGAAAACAATGGCGATTTAAATGTTTTTTGTTTATTTTCAGGAGTTGAAAATAAGAATTTATCAAAAAATTTCAACGGTGGTAATATTTTTGTTATGTTCGGTGGTGCAGATCTTGATTTGCGTCAAACGGAAATGTCAAGTGAAGAACTAGCAACGATTGATATTTTTTGTATGTTTGGCGGTGTAGAAATAATGCTTCCGGAACAATGGAACGCTGAAAATCACATTTTACCAATCTTTGGAGGCGTTGATAATAAGATACATAATCGAGAGGAAAATACCAAACTTCTAAAGGTTAATGGTTTTACAGCTTTTGGTGGCGTTGAATTATACCATTAAATAAGAAAAGCCTTTCTTCAAAAGATGAAGAAAGGCTTTTTAGATGTTTAGTTTTTTTCAAATTATTTATTGTTCAGAGATAATTTGTTAACAACTAATGCAATGGCACCATCACCAGTAACATTTGCAGCGGTTCCAAAACTATCTTGAGCCATATAAAGGGCAATCATTAAAGCCAAGTTTGCATCACTAAAGCCTAACATTGTTTCTAGTAAAGCTAATGCTGCCATAATTGCACCACCAGGTACACCAGGTGCTGCTACCATTGTCACCCCAAGCATTAATATGAATGGGAAAATTTGCCCAAATGTCAAAGTAATGCCGGATAAAGCCATTACTGCAATGGCACAAATGGTTAACGTAATCGTACTACCAGCTAGATGTATCGTCGCGCAAAGGGGTACTGCAAATTCTGCAATTTCATGTCTTACACCATTATTTTTTGCACTTTCAACAGTTACAGGAATGGTTGCAGCTGATGATTGGGTACCAATAGCAGTGAAATAAGCTGGTAACATTGTCTTTATAGCTTTAAAAGGATTCGTACCTGTAAAACTACCAGCAATGATGTACTGAAAAAGAACGTAAGTGATATGCACAGCAATAACAACAATAAATACCTTTCCAAAGACTGCTAAAGTACTAAAAGCCTCGCCAGAGTATGCCATTTTTGCAAAAATACCTGAGATATGAATTGGTAACAGTGGTATAATAACAACTGTTATAACTTTCTCAATAATCCCTTGAAAATCTGTCATAACTTTATACATAGCTTCACTTTTAATAGCTGCCATACCTAGGCCAAAGATAAAAGCTGTCACAAGAGCAGTCATAACACCCATTATGGCAGGTATTTCAATTTCAAAAAAGGCAGAGATACTTGCACCATTACTAGCGATTGTAGAACCTTCATTAACAATATTTGGTATAATAATACTAGCAACGATAAAAGCGAAAGTACCGGCTATAATAGTTGATACATAAGCAATCCCCGCTGTTAAGCCCAAGAGTTTTCCTGCTTTTGATCCTAACTCTGCAATGCCTGGGGCAACGAAACCAATGATGAGTAGTGGAATAATATAACCTAAAAAGTTTCCAAATATACCGGTGAAAGTCACCAATAGTTTTGTTAACCACTCAATTCCTAAACTTCCCATAATAATACCAAAGATGATACCAATAATCAGTCTTGGTAATAATCCTATTTTTTTCATTTTTTTCCTCCTTGTTACAATTCAATATATAAAATAATTATTTGGCAAATGTGAATATATTGTAACATTTAAAAGCGGATATATCTAGAAATTTGTTTAAATAATATTAAAAAAATCTTTATCTGTCATATAATAATATAAGAAGGAAATAATCTTGACAAAATTACTAAGGATTAATATAATGGCTTTATGTAAGGAATGGAGAGATTAATATGAATAAATATATTTATATGGATAATGCAGCCACGACACAACTAAATACTGAAGTTTTTGAGGAGATGAAAAAGTATCTTCTTGAGTATCATGGCAACCCTTCAAGCATCTATAGTTTAGGTCGCCAATCGAAACAAGCTTTAGATGAAGCCAGATTACAAATTGGAAAAATGCTTCATACATCTCACAAAGAGATTTATTTCACCAGTGGTGGTACGGAATCGAATAACTGGGGGATTCAAGGTGTTTTAAGAAATAATAAAAAGGGAAAACATCTTATTACAAGTAAAATAGAACACAAATCAGTCTTGAGTACTTTTGAGGCACTAGAAACAGAAGGTTATGACGTAACTTATTTAGATGTCAATCAAGAAGGTATGATTGATTTAAATCAATTAGAGAATAGTATTAGAGAAGACACGGTTTTAGTTAGTATCATGTTAGCAAATAATGAGACAGGTGTTATTCAAGATATTAAAGACATTTCAAAATTAATAAAAGAAAAAAATAAAGATATTTATTTTCATACAGATGCGGTTCAAGGCGCCGGAAAATTAGAGTTGGACGTTAAAGCATTAGGTGTAGATTTACTTTCAATTTCTGCTCATAAGTTTCATGGGCCTAAGGGAATTGGTGCACTGTATATAAAAAAAGGAACTGATATTGAAAACATACTATTTGGTGGTGCTCAGGAACGTGGGTTGAGACCCGGCACTGAAAACATTGCAAGTATTATGGGGATGTCAAAGGCATTGACCCTTGCAGTTGAATCCATTAATAGTAGAGTTGAAAAAGTAAAAGCATTAGAGCATTATATGATTGATCAATTAAAGAATAGATTAGAAGATATAATTTTTAATGGTTTAACAGCCAAGCGGTTACCTGGCTACATTAATATTGCCATTAAAGGTGTTTCGAACGAATCATTATTAATGAACTTAGATATAGAAAAAATTTGTGTTTCAAGTGGTTCGGCTTGTACATCTGGATCAATCAAACAGTCCCATGTAATAAAAGCCATGGGTTTAGATGAGGCCTATGCTGTTTTACGTTTTAGTTTGAATGAAAAGAATACAAAGAAAGAAATAGATTATGTTGTTGAAAAATTGAAGTTAATAATCAATCGTTTAAGTTAGGAGAAAAAATGAGTTTAGATAAAAATAAAGTTGTTTTAGGTATGAGTGGCGGCGTGGATAGTTCCGTTGCAGCTTATTTATTAAAGGAACAAGGCTATGATGTCATTGGGGTGACAATGAAAATTTGGCAGGATGACTCTAAAAAAATTGCTGACGATGGTGGTTGTTGTTCATTATCTGCTGTGGAAGATGCAAGAATGGTAGCTAATAAATTAGGCATTCCATTTTATGTAATGGATTTCCAAAAAATATTTCAAGAAAAGGTCATCGATTTATTTTTAGATGAGTATGGTAAAGGCCGCACACCTAACCCCTGTATCGCGTGTAATCGATTCATTAAATTTGAAGAACTTCTACAAAGAAGTCATGATTTAGGTGCATATTATGTTGCGACAGGACATTATGCAAAAAAAGTTTATGATGAAGAAAATGACAGGTATTTGTTAAAGAAGTCTAAGGCAGATCAAAAAGATCAGACCTATGCTTTATTCAATATGACACAAAATCAATTAAAACATACTCTATTTCCTTTAGGAGATTTTACAAGCAAGGAAAAAATCAGAGCAATTGCTGATGAATTAGATCTAATTGTTGCAGATAAGCCTGATAGTCAAGAGATATGTTTTGTAGATGATGATTATGTTGATTTTATTAAAGAAAATGCAGATTATCAAATCACAAAAGGCAATTTTGTTGATACTGAGGGGAATATTTTAGGTCAACACCAAGGTATTGTAAATTATACCATTGGCCAAAGAAGAGGCCTTGGTATAACCTTTGGCAAACCAGCCTATGTTGTTGATATTAATGGGGAAAAAAATGAAGTAGTGATTGGCGATAACAAAGATACTTTTTCTAAGGGCCTCATTGCAAGAGACCTTAATTTTATTCCCTTTGAACAGCTTGATGAAGAACTTTCAGTTCAAGCGAAAATACGATACAATGCGAGACCAAAACCGGCTCAACTAATTCCCTTAGGTGAAGATCGGGTAAAGGTAATTTTTGGAGAAGTCAGAGCTGTTACTTTAGGTCAAGCAGTTGTTTTTTATGATGAAGAAAACAACAATATTATTGGTGGGGGAACCATTGAAGAAAGAATTGATTAATGATCGGTTCTTTTTTTTTGTATTCATTGTTTATTGAATTGAATAATGATAAAATTGAGTAAATAGAAGAAAAAGTTTAAATGGGGGGATTTATGAATAATGTATTAAAAGGAATTGAACCAAAAAATGTAATGAAATACTTTGAGAAATTAACTGAAATACCAAGAGGTTCTGGTAATGAGAAAGAAGTAAGTGATTATTTAGTTGATTTTGCAAAGAAAAGAAATCTTGAGGTTATTCAGGATAAGGCATTAAATGTTATTATTAAAAAACCTGCAACAAAGGGGTATGAAAAAGGTAAAAGTGTTATTTTACAAGGACATATGGACATTGTTTGTATTAAAGAAGAAAATCTTGATTTTGACTTTGAAAAAGATCCAATTGATATATATGTAGACGGTGATATGATTCGAACCAAAGGAACAACTTTAGGTGCTGATAATGGTATTGCTGTGGCAATGGGTTTGGCTGTTCTTGATTCAGATGATATCCATCATCCAGATTTAACGTTACTTGTGACAACAAATGAAGAAACGGGAATGGAAGGTGTTTTAGGTTTAGAAAAGGGACTAGTGAAAGGCGATGTTCTCATTAATTTAGATTCTGAAGAAGAAGGTGTTCTATTGGCTTCTTGTGCTGGTGGCGTTCGAAGTAACATGTCTTTACCAATTGCTTATGTAGATAATCAGTATGATTATCATTATGAGGTTTCAATTGATGGATTATTAGGTGGACATTCTGGTGTAGAAATTCATAAGAAAAGAGCTTCAGCTATTCGCTTAATGGGTAGAATTTTAGCAGCGCTTAATGAAGTGACTGAAATTGGTGTCACTTCAGTTAATGGTGGGGAAAAGATGAATGCTATTGCGAAAAGGTGTCGAGCAAAAGTTTCAATTAATGATAATAATATATTTGAAAATATTATGGATGAAATGGAAGAAAAAATAAAAGAAGAGTTAAAAACTTCCGATCAATTTGTCATTGTTAATTACGAAAAAATTGATTCGCCTGAAGAAATGATTACCCATCAGAACAAAGATGATCTCATTGCAATCATGCGATTGATGCCCCAAGGTGTTCAAAGTATGAGCTCAGATATTGAAGGGTTAGTCGAAAGCTCATCAAATGTAGGTGTCATTAAAACAGATCAAGATAAAATTGATTTGAATAGTGCTGTGCGTAGTTCTGTTAAATCATTAAAAGATGAAATAACTGATCGGATTCATCAACTAGCAAAAGTAACCCACGCAAAACAGACACTTATTGCAAGCTATCCTGCGTGGACTTTTGAGAAAAAATCATATATTCGAAATCTAATGAAAGAAGTTTATTTACAGATGTATGATAAACCATTAGAAGTTGATGCCATACATGCAGGTTTAGAGTGTGGCTTCTTAAAAGAAAAAATTGGAGAGGTAGATATGGTTTCATTAGGGCCTAATATGTATGATGTTCATACGCCTGATGAGCATGTAAGTATTTCATCTGTTCAAAGAGTATATGAGTTTTTACTTGAAGTACTCAAAAGATTAAAATAAAGATATCAATTGTGTATAAAATAAATTTGTAATCATTACAATAATAAGTTATAATAACATTAGAGATAAATAAGACGTTTATAGTATAAATAGATGGAGGTTATTATGAAAAAGATTACATTTGGAGGAAACGAAGTAACCCTTAAAGGTTCTCAAATTAAAGTTGGAGATGAAGCAATTAATTTTACTGCTGTCAATAAAGATCTTTCGCCATATAAGTTTTTTGAAAATACAGAAGACAAAGTAAAAGTTATTAGTGTGGCACCTTCTTTAGATACAAGTGTTTGTGCTTTTCAAGCAGAAGAGTTTAATAAGAAAATTGAAAATCTAAAGGAAGATGTTGCTTTAGTAACAATCACTGTAGATTTACCATTTGCTCAAAAAAGATTTTGTTCGAGTCATGATACAGAAAATGGTGTTGTTGTTTCAGATCATAAAGATTTAGACTTTGGTGAAAAATATGGTTTTATAATTGATGAGTTCAGATTACTTGCGAGAGGTGTCATCGTAATTGATGAAGAGAATACTATAAAGTATGTTGAATTTGTGCCTGAAGTAACAGATCATATTAATTATGATGAAGCAATGAAGGCTGTAGAATCTTTACTGTAAAGAATGATAATTAATAATTAAGCACATGTCTTTAAGGCATGTGCTTTTTTTAATAATTTAATAGATTTTTTTCTTAAAAATTATATAATAAATATAAGTCAAATAAGTTAGTAGTTTATGAAAAGGAGAAATATAATGCCAGTAATTCCATTAATTGATAGCCATGACAAAGTAGAAATATATGATCATATTGAAGAACAGTTAGAAAAGTTAGTCCATGAAGAAACAGATTTTGTTGCTAATTTAGCAAATTTTTCTTCACTTTTAGGCTTATTATTAGAAGATATTAATTGGGCTGGATTTTACTTATTAAAAGAAGATGAACTTGTACTTGGACCATTTTATGGTAAGCCTGCAGTGAGCCGTATTGCTATAGGAGATGGGGTATGTGGAAGTGCTATAAAAAACGAAACCAATCATGTAGTGCCAAAGGTATGTGACTTCCCAGGACATATTACATGTGATATTGTTTCCCAAAGTGAAATAGTTATTCGAGTTTTCAATGAGGATAATTTATTAGGTGTATTAGATATTGATAGTCCATCACTTAATCGATTCGATTCAGTCGATGAAGAAAGGCTCACAAGATTATTAGATATTCTTGTTAATGCATCCGTGATATAAATGAGTGTTGATTATGAGAAGTTAGCTGGCTTTTTTAGAGTCCATTATAATGAAGAAAGTTCTAAAAAAATGTCGGCTTATATGAAAAACAAGTTTGAGTTTATTGGATTAAAATCAAAAAAGAGAAGAAGTTTGGCAAAAGATTATAAAAATAAATATGAATACTTTTCATTAGAGGATATTCAACAGGATGCTATTGAAATTTGGAATTTAGATGAAAGAGAGTTTCAATATATCTATCTAGATTACTTAAAAAAAAATAAGAAGAAATTAACAGAAGATTCTATTGAAACCATTGAATATCTAATTGCCAATAAATCTTGGTGGGATACAGTAGATTTAATCGCTACACATTTAGTAGGAGAGCTGTTTAAACAGTATCCTCATTTTATAAATAGGTATCGTGAAAAATGGCAGGATTCAAATAACATATGGCTACAGAGAAGTTTAATTCTGTTTCAGCTAAAATATAAAGAGATGACGGATGAAGCCTTACTTTTTGAAATAATAAATAAAAATCTAGGCAGTGAAGAGTTTTTTATTAATAAAGCTATCGGTTGGGTATTAAGAGAGTATTCTAAGACTAATAGAGCTGCAGTCGAAACATTTGTTGAAAAAACGAATCTATCGCGTTTAAGTAAGAGAGAGGCTTCAAAATATTTGTAAATAAAAAATACTAAGAGATTTGTCTTAGTATTTTTGTTTGTTTATTTTAATTGTTTTTCAATTAAATTGGCTAAATCTTCTGCGTGTTTTTGAATTTCTTCAATATTTTTGCCTTCAATCATGACTCTTACCAAAGGTTCTGTACCACTGGCGCGAATCAGTACACGACCATTGCCATCAAAGTAGTTTGTAACTCGCTTAATTTCCTGATTAATGATTTCATTCTGATCAAAAGCATGTTTCTTATCATTTTGAACTTCTGCATTAATAAGTACTTGAGGATATTTTTTCATAATACTCGCAAGTTCTGATAATTTCTTTTTAGAATGAAGCATAGCATTAATCAGTTGAATACCAGATAATAAACCATCACCAGTTGTATTATGTTCTAAGAAAATAATGTGTCCTGACTGCTCACCACCAAGGCTATAATTATTCTTTTTCATTTCTTCTAACACATATCGATCACCAACAGTTGTTTTAATCGTATTTAAGTTATTTTCCTTTAAAGAAATATCAAAACCTATGTTACTCATAACTGTTGATACAATAGTATTGTCTTTAAGGGCGTTCATTTTCTTTAAATGGTTACCACAAATTGCCATAATTTTATCGCCATCTACGATCTGTCCCTTTTCATCAATTGCAATTAAACGATCAGCATCACCATCAAAGGCTAATCCTAAGTCTGCTTCTTTTTCAACAACTAATGCTTGAATACTTTTTGGATAAGTTGAGCCGCAATTCACATTGATATTTAAACCGTTGGGGTGATCATTTATGCTAAAAACAGTTGCGCCTAATGCTTTTAGTGTTTTAGGGGCAACTTCATAAGCAGCGCCATTAGCGCAGTCTATGGCAATTTTTAAGCCGTCTAAGGGCAAATCTATTGTACTTTTCACATAATTTGAATAATGATGCATTAAATCATGGTTATCAGTTTTTTTACCAATATTAACACCTGAAACAATGTGTTCTAATTTTTTATTACCTAAGATATAGTCTTCAATAGACGCCTCTACAGCATCTGAGAGTTTAAAGCCTTCATGATTAAAAAACTTGATGCCATTAAACTCCACCGGATTATGAGAAGCTGAAATCATTACGCCAGCATCTGCTTCTAAATGTCTTACTAAAAATGCAATGGTAGGTGTTGGTACAACGCCTACTTTTATAACATCACATCCCGTTGATAAGATGCCTGAAATCATAGCTGATTCTAGCATATCTCCTGAAATGCGTGTATCTTTTCCTATAATAATTCTAGAATTCTTTTTACCTTTTGTTATAACATGTGAACCAAATTTGCCAAGTTTATAAGCTAATTCATTGGTTAACTCTGTATTTGCTACGCCTCGCACACCATCGGTGCCAAATAAATTTCCCATTTTTCCCTCCATTTTCTTTCCTACAATATATATAATACATTATTATGCTTTAATTGACAACAATACATTGAGAAAAGGTGTATATATAATCCTTTGTTAACATTATGTAAGAAGTGTGATAAAATAATATTAATTTAGAAATGGAGGACGTCCATGGGGATTGATATAAAAGATGCAAAATTAATCATTAATGCGTTAAAAAATGGGGGTATACCTAAAAAATATATTGATGAAGTAATGATTGGCAGAGTTGAAGAAGTGAAAGAACTAAAAAGAAACCTAGAACACCTTAAAATGGGCTCTGGTAATATTAAACTTATTTTAGGAAGCTATGGTACTGGAAAGTCTTTTTTGGTCCATGAGTTCAAGAAGATCGCTCTTGCAGATGATTTTGTTGTAGCAATGATGCAAATCGATCGTGTTTTTCGTATGAATAAATTAGATGACTTATACTATTATGTGATGCATCATTTATATGTAAAAAATACAAATGGGTTAGCTACCTTTGATGATATATTTGAAATTTGGATTGATAACTTAAAGAATGGACCAGATAAAATTCAGTCAACTCAAGAAATCAATCGAGTAATAAAAGTGATTCAGAAATACAATGATACCTTTGCTAGAGCACTGTTAAATTATATTCGTAGTAAGATCAAAAATGATGAAGAACTAACAAGGGCTATTAGTTCTTGGTTAAGTGGTGAGCAAAATATACCTTATGAAACAAAGAAAAAATTCAATGTTATTGGGACGGTAGACAAAAGTAATATGTTTGATTTCTTTAAAGCATTTTCTAAACTATCTGAGTTATTGGGCTATAGTGGACTAGTCATCATAATAGATGAAATTGATTTGATTACTAATGAGCGCTCAGATATCCGAATGAATGCTTATGAGAATATTAAGCATCTCATTGATTTAACGGTTTCGGGAGATTTAGTCAAAACAATGTTTTTATTCACTGGAGCTGAATCAATTCTTGCTGATGAAGAAAAAGGAATCTTGTCAAATGAAGCTTTATCACAACGACTAGGGGTATCAAGTACTACATATGATGATGGTTTTGATAATATAAGAGAAAGTATTATTCACTTAAATAGTATTGATCCAAGGCATTACTTAGAATTAACGCGTCGAATATTTGAACTATATAAGAAGGCTTATAATATTTCTTGGCAGGTAGAACTAGAATCAATAAAAAATTGGGTGCTTTATACCTATCATAAAGAAGAAAAAGATATTAGTGACTTAAAAACAAGGGAATTTATCACTCGTTTAATAAAAATACTTGAAACCATCGAACAAGCACCAAAAAATCATATCTATTTAACAGGTTTAAAGGTGAAATACAATAATAAGCAACCAATATTTAAAAATGTTTTAAAAGGTGGAGAACGTACATAGGCTCTACTTTTTTTATACCAAAATACATATTTATACTAAATAATGAATAAAAATACAAAAAAGTGTTGACTTTTATCTTTACTTACAATATACTTTCAACTAATAAAGAAAAATATTGATTAAGAGAGTAGTATATTTCGATGTTCAAGCGAGCTAGAGTAGAGTGTGAGTCTAGTAACTAGAAATGTATGAAGAGAGCTTATGAATTGATGGTTTGAATAATAAGTAGGATCATCCGGTTAATAACCGTTAAAGAATTAATGAGTGAAAGCCTATGGCTTTAACTAGAGTGGAACCACGATAACTTCGTCTCTAAAATGAGAGGGAGTTTTTTAATTTAAAGGAAGGTGAAGGTAATGAAAGAAAAATTAATATTAGCCTACTCAGGCGGTTTAGACACATCAATAATTATCCCTTGGATCAAAGAAAAATATGATTATGAAATTATTGCAGCATGTATTAATGTTGGGCAAGAAGATGAAATGGAGGGTTTAGAAGAGAAAGCAATTGCTTCTGGTGCCAGTAAAATCTATATTGAAAATGTAACAGAAGAATTTGTAGAAGATTATGTATTCAAAGCATTGAAAGCTAATGCAGTTTATGAAGGAAAATACTTATTAGGAACTTCTCTTGCAAGACCTTTAATCAGTAAAAAACTTGTTGAGATTGCTCATAAAGAAGGCGCTCATTTTATTGCACATGGCTGTACAGGTAAAGGAAATGATCAAGTGCGATTTGAAGCTTCTATTGCTGCACTAGATCCAAGTATACAAGTCATTGCGCCATGGCGAATCTGGGATATTGAGTCTAGAGAAGATGCAATTCATTATGCAGAAGACAATAATATTCCTATCACTGCAACGAAGGAAAAAATATATTCACGAGACCAAAATATTATGCATATTAGTCATGAAGGTGGAGACATTGAAAATCCAATGAATTCAATTGATTATAAGAAGATTCTAATGATGAGTAAAACTTTAGAAGAAGCAAAGGATACCCCCGAAGAGTTGACCATAACATTTGTTAAAGGTGTTCCAATAGAAGTTAATGGGGTGGCCATGAAACCAGCAGAATTACTTAAAAAATTAAATGAAATTGGTGGTGACCATGCCATTGGTGTGATTGATTTATTAGAAAATCGATTAGTCGGTATGAAATCAAGAGGTATTTATGAAACGCCTGGAGCAACTATTTTATATGATGCTCATCAAAACTTAGAACGATTGACACTAGACAAATTAACATTCCAGTTTAAAGAAACAGTCGCAAAAAAATATGCTGAGTTAGTTTATGATGGTATTTGGTTTAATAAATTACGAGAATCACTTGACGCTTTTGTAGATGAAACACAACAAAATGTAACGGGTACAGTAAAGGTAAAGCTATATAAAGGCAATATAATTTTAGCTGGTATGGCATCAGAGTATGCTTTATTTGAAGAATGCATTTCATCTTTTGGGAAAAGCGAATTTTTTAATCACCACGATGCTGAAGGCTTTATTAATTTATTTAATTTACCATTTAAAATTAATGCAATGATGGAAGCGAAACTGAAAGGAAAATAGATATGAAATTATGGAATGGAAGATTTAATAAGAATGCATCGGCTTTATTAGATGCCTATAATAATTCAATCACTTTTGATTATATTCTTTATGATTATGATATTCAAGGAAGCATTGCTCATGTAAAAATGTTAAGTCAAATGAATATTATTAGCAAAGAAGAAAAAGAGTTAATTATTAATGGTTTAAATGAAATAAAAGATGAAATAGAAGACAATATTTTTGAGTTTAAAATAGAAGATGAAGATATTCATATGTCAATTGAAAAAGCACTTATAAAAAAAATCGGGACAGTTGGTAAAAAACTTCATACGGCCCGTTCAAGAAATGATCAAATTGCTTTGGATATGAAGCTATATACGAGAGACCAAGTAAATTTTATTAAAGATGAAATTCTAAAACTCTTAGAAACCCTCAATACATTAAGTGAAGAAAACTTAAAAGTTTATCTTCCAGGCTATACACATTTACAAGGGGCACAGATTATTAGTTTAGGTTTTTATTTTCAAGCATATTTTCATAAATTTAAAAGAGACTATGAACGATTTGATGGATTATTAGAACACATTGATTCAATGCCACTCGGCGCTGGTGCACTAGCAGGAGTGAATTATGCAACGGATCGTCAATTTGTAGCAAAACAATTGGATTTTTCAAAAGTGACTGCAAATGCATTAGATTCTGTATCCGATCGAGACTATATTATTGAGTTTCTAAATGCGGCTTCTATGCTCTTTTTACATCTCAGTCGATTTTGTGAAGAAATTATTATCTATGCGTCACAAGAGTATCACTTTTTCAGTCTAGACGATGCTTTCTCAACAGGCAGTAGTATCATGCCTCAGAAAAAAAATCCTGATGTTGCTGAACTCATTCGAGGTAAAAGTGGAGAAGTTTTCTCAAATTTATTTGGTTTAATGACAACGATGAAGGGCTTACCCCTTGCTTATAATAAAGATATGCAAGAGGATAAAAAGTACTTATTTGGGACAGCAAAAGTAACAGTGGAGACTTTAGAAATATTTGATGCTATGATTAAAACTATGACTTTTAATGAAGAAACAATGAAAAAAGCATGTATGAATGGCTATTTACAAGCAACAGATATTGCGGATTATTTAGTTAGAAATGGTTTAGAGTTTAGAGAAGCTCACCAAGTTGTTGGTACAATGGTTTCTGATCTTGAATCAAAACAGATGATTTTTCAAGATTTAAGTCTAAAGGATTTTAAAAGTTATTCCCGAATATTTGATGATGATATATTTGAACATTTAAAAATTGAACATTCTGTGAATATGAAAAAATCAGAAGGTTCAACAAGTGAAAAGAGTGTAAGAAAAATGATTAAAGATGGGAAAAAATTTATTAGTGATATAAATAAAAAAGATTAAGTTATTCTAAAGAGGAAAATATTTTCCTTTGACAGAAATGGGAATATCTTTCATAAGATAACCATTGACAAATTTGTGTTATTTGCTTATTATGTATAATAATGCAAGTTAAATAATAAATTTAATCTTTTAAATTAGTCCGAGAGACTAGAAAGGAGCACAGAATGAAAAAATTCTACGATTTTTTGATGGCTACTTTTGATAAAAAAGGCCATCTTTTTTACTATAAGGAGGTTGTCTATGAAGGGTAAGCTAATCTTACAAGATGGTTCGACTTTTGAAGGGAATCTTTTAGGTGATACAAATGCTTTAGCAGTTGGTGAAGTGGTTTTTAATACTTCAATGACAGGTTACCAAGAGGTTTTAACAGATCCATCATATTATGGGCAAATTGTTGTTATGACTTATCCTTTAGTAGGAAACTACGGTGTAAATGCTTTTGATGATCAATCAAAAAAAATTCAAGTTAAAGGCTTTGTTGTGAGAGAAATATCGGATTTCTATTCTCATTGGGAAAGTGATTTAAGTTTAGATGAATTTCTAAAGAAAGAGAATATTGTTGTACTTGAAGGTGTAGATACCCGAGCAATTACTCAGTTAATACGAAACAAAAGTGCTATGAATGGAAAAATTATTAAGGCTTCTCATAATTTAGAGGAAGCATTAAAAGCTATTAATAAATATTCAAATAATCAACCAGTTTATCAAGTGACTACAAAAGAGAACTATGTGGTACAGGGTCTAAAAAGAAATGGCATTAAAGTAGCAGTTATTGATTTTGGGATAAAAGAGAATATTTTAAAAAATATAAAATTGAGAGTACAGGAATTAAAAGTTTTCAGTGCTGATTTTAAGCCTGAAGAGATTATTGAATATAATCCTACTGGACTTTTTTTATCCAATGGTCCTGGTGATCCGGATACATTAACGGATATAATAAACAATTTAAAAGGTGTCATCGAAAAATATCCAACCTTCGGTATTTGCTTAGGTCATCAACTTATTGCATTGATTTATGGCTTAGAAACGAAGAAAATGACTTTTGGCCATCGAGGAGCGAATCATCCAGTAATTAATAAGCAAACGAATAAAGTGTTTATATCTTCTCAAAACCATGGGTATGAAGTTATTGGAGAAAGTGACGCTGTTGAAGTAATTTATGAAAACGTAAATGACAAGACAATAGAAGGATTAACTGTGAAAGGAAAGAATATTTTCTCAGTTCAATTTCATCCAGAAGCATCTCCTGGACCTCATGATACACTTTTCTTATTTGATGAATTTATAAAAATGATGGAGGTGAAGTAAATGAAAAAAGTATTGGTTTTAGGCTCCGGAGCAATCATTATTGGTCAAGGTGCTGAGTTTGATTATTCAGGTACTCAGGCATGTATGGCTTTAAAAGAAGAAGGTTACGAAGTTATTTTAATTAATAATAATCCTGCAACGATTATGACAGATGAAGAAATTGTAGATAAAGTTTACTTTGAACCTTTAGAATATAGATTTGTGGAAAAAATAGTTAAAAAAGAGAAACCTGATATGTTGTTACCAACTCTTGGTGGACAAACAGGACTTAATCTTGCACATAAATTATCTGAAGAGGGCATAATTGATCGTTATAATATTGAAATTATTGGCACGAGTATTGAAACAATTATGCTAGCAGAAGATCGAGAAAAATTTAAGAAATTCCTTGAAAAAATTGGAGAACCAGTAATTGAGAGTAAAATGGTTACTACAGTTGAAGAGGGTTTAAAGTTTATAAAGACGATTGGTTACCCTGTCGTTGTTCGACCGGCCTATACCCTAGGTGGCACTGGTGGTGGGCATGTATTCAATGAAGAACAACTCATTGAGAAGATAAGAAGTGGGACGAACTTAAGTATTGTTAACCAAGTTTTAATAGAAAAATCAGTGACGGGTTATAAGGAAATAGAATACGAAGTTATGCGAGATGCCAATGGAACCTGTATTTCAGTGTGTAACATGGAAAACATTGATCCAGTAGGTGTACATACAGGTGACAGTATTGTTGTTGCACCTTCACAAACCCTAAATGATAAAACCTATCAGATGCTTAGAAAAGCGAGCTTGAAAATTGCTGATAAACTTAAAATTGAAGGCGGATGTAATGTTCAAATTGCATTAGATCCTCATAGTGATCAATACTTCATTATTGAAGTAAATCCTAGAGTATCGCGTTCATCTGCATTGGCTTCAAAGGCAACAGGTTATCCTATTGCAAAAGTGGCGACAAAAATAGCTTTAGGTTATCCACTACATGAGATTAAAAATGATATTACAGAAAAAACTTTTGCTAGTTTTGAACCGGCGCTTGATTATTGTGTTATTAAAATACCAAGATGGCCCTTTGATAAATTTACAGATGCGAACAATGCCATTGGTACAACAATGAAAGCAACTGGTGAAGTGATGGCTATTGGTAATAATTTTGAAGCAGCCTTTTTAAAAGCCGTAAGAGCTTTAGAGATGAATCAGTATGATCTACGTCTTGACACTGCCAAAGCTTTAACTTTAGATGAGTTAATGGACCGCATTACAAAACCTTGTACTGAACGATTATTTTTTATTAGCGAACTCATTAGAAGAGAAGTCAGTATAAAAATGATTCACCAATTGACTAAAATAGAATTATATTTCTTAAAGAAGTTAAAAAACATTGTTGATATGGAAAAGTCGATTAAGGATGTTGAGTTTGAAAGAATCAGTATTGAAGCATTCAAAAATCTAAAAAAATATGGATTATCAGATACAACTATTGCTTCTTTGGTTTTAGATAAAACCACAGAGGATATTATTGATTTCCGTTTAAAGAATAACATATTTCCTTCTTATAAAATGGTTGATACATGTGCTGGAGAATTTGAAGCAGTATCACCATACTACTATTCAACTTATGGGGATCATAACGAAGTTGAGATCAGTAATAAAGAAAAAGTAATCGTTATTGGATCGGGTCCTATCCGTATAGGGCAAGGTGTGGAATTTGATTATTCAACAGTAAAGTGTTTGCTAGAAATTAAAGCCCTAGGGTATGAATCAATTGTCATTAATAATAATCCAGAGACAGTATCAACGGATTTTGATATGTCAGATAAATTGTATTTTGAGCCGATTACTAAGGAAGATATTTTCAATATTATTGAAAAAGAAAAACCCCTTGGTGTTATTTTACAATTTGGTGGTCAAACAGCCATTAAGCTGGCATCATTTTTAAATGAAAGAGGCATTAATATTCTAGGGACAAGTTATGATGGTATTCATGCTGTAGAAGATAGAGATGAGTTTATAAAAATATTAGAGGAAAACCAAATTAAATACCCAAAAGGTAGAGGCGCTTTTTCAGTAATTGATGGCATGCTAAAAGCCGAACAGTTAAATTATCCTTTATTGGTTCGACCAAGTTATGTTCTTGGCGGACAGGGAATGAAAACTGTTGAAGATAAAGTAGCTTTAAAAACCCATTTAGAAAAAGTATTTGTTAATAACCAAGGCAATGTATTAATTGATGAATATTTACCCGGGTTAGAATTAGAAATTGATGCGGTGAGTGATGGTGAAGATGTCTTGATTCCAGGGATAATGGAACATCTTGAACGGGCAGGGGTCCATTCAGGAGATTCTATTGCAATTTACCCATCAACGAGTATAAGTAATCAAATCAAAGAAGAAATATATAGTATTGCCAAGAAAGTAGCAAAGGGAATGCAGGCTATTGGATTAATCAATATTCAATTGATTTATTATAAAAATGAACTATATGTATTAGAAGTTAACCCAAGAGGTTCAAGAACAGTTCCCTTTATTAGTAAAGTAACAAAAACACCTTTAGTAAAAATAGCAACACAAGTAATGCTAGGTGAGAAACTTAAAACGAAGGGTATTGTTAAAGAAAAAGATCTGTATGCAGTTAAAGGACCAGTTTTCTCAATGGAGAAAATTAATCAAGGTGAGATAGCATTAGGACCTGAAATGAAATCTACTGGTGAGATATTAAGTCTTGATAACTCTTTAGATGTTGCATTATTTAAGACGTTTTTTTCTCAATACAAAGACATTTATAATGGTAAGAAGAAAAATGTTTTGTTGAGTATTTCAGATCATCATAAAGAGGAGTTTATGAAACTCATTGAACATTTAGACCAAATGGGGTTCAATATTGTAGGCACACAAGGAACTGTTGAATACTATAAAGATTCATGTGCTATTGAGTTATACGATGGAGATATTGAATCATTAGTTTTTATAGCAAATATGCCCTTTAGCGGACATGACCAATCAACGAAAGGTTTTGGGTTGAGAAGAAAAGCCATGGCATACAATGTACCAATTTTTACAACAATTAATACTGTTGAAGCCTTCTTAGAAACCTTTCATTGTTATCAAACTTTTGAAACAATCGAAGTCTATAGTCAAATTTAAGAAAACTCTAGCCATTGCATTCACATGTAATGGCTATTTTATTTAAAGGTTGTTTAAGTACATCATTGAATATGGTATAATCTACTTAGGTGATAGAATGAAAAAATATAAAGTAACAAATAAAGGTAAAGCACTGTTAATATTATATCTTATTGGATTACTGGGGAGTTATTTTTTAAACCCCTTAGTTTTTTATGGCCTAAGTGGTCTATTAGTAATACTAATAGGGATAGAGATGCTCAACTATCTTTTGGGGGCTATAAATAATAATAAGAGTAAAAATAAAGAAAAATCTTATGAGGATCAAGAGCCGTTAGCCTCAGAAGGCTTTCAAAGGAATGATGAAAGATTAGATGTAAGTGACGATAAATGCTTACAAGAAGAAACCATAGAAGACGTTGATGAGAAAGAAAGAATTGAAGAGGTCTTCGATAGTAATAAAGATTATGAAAAATTAGTGAATGATTTTGAGAGTATGAATAAAGATATCCAATCAATGGAAAATGATTTAGAAGCTATTGGGAAGAAAGCAACGGCTCTTCAAAAGGATTCTATTGAAAGTTACTATGTAGGCAAGCGGGCAAAAATTGATAGTGATATTGCTAAAAAACAGGATGAGTCAATAAATAAAGAGCTACAGAATTTTGAAGAAATAAGTTTAATTGACAGTATTATAGAGCGTTTAAAGGAAATATTTAGTTTTAAAAGGTATAAAAAAGGAAGTTTAGTATTACATAACCATTTTGGCATTGGTAAAATAATTGATGAAGAAGATTCATTGAAAGTATCTTTTATTAATGATCAGATAGAAGAAATAATCGAATTTGAATATGATAAAAATAATAAAATACCAGAATTAAATCTTTTCAAAGCCCCTAAGGGGGAAGATGAACGTCAATACTACTATAACTATAGAAGAGATGTTTCTGATGAATTATTAAATACTATTGAAAAAATTGATTTAAATTTACCAGATATTAAATACCAATGGAATATTTTCTTGAAATCTGGCGATGCATTTGAGAAGTTAGACTTCATTGCCATTAGTGACCAAGTACACCTTTTTAGTAGAGAAACCAAGGATAAAGTAAAAACAGAATTACTAGAAGAACTTATAGATGATTTCGAACTGGAGATAAAGATACATGAAATATCTGAGTATAATTCAATTAATAGTATCCTATTAAAATCCAAGATTAAAGGTATTATGCCTCTTGAAATAATGGGTGCAGTTCATGAGAGAATTGAAGAAAATAATATTAAAGATTTTAATGAGCGTATGCAATATTCTAGTGGCTTTATTAATCAATAGTAAATTAGCAAATATATTGTTAATTATATAATTAAAAGGGTATATCCTTAGTAATGAGAGTAGGTGAGTACTATGGATAAAAATAAAAAAAGAAAAATATTATTTGTTGACGATGAAGAACAAATATTAAAATCGTTAAGAAGGATTTTTTTTAAAAGCGAATACAACTGTTTCTTTGCTTCCAGCGGGAAGGAGGCTTTAGTTTATCTTAAGGAATATAATATGGATCTCATTATATCTGATATTAGAATGCCGGTGATGAACGGTTTTGAGTTATTAGAAAAAGTAAAAAAACACTATCCGAATGTTATTCGAATGGCTTTAAGTGGTTATTCAGATCGTAGTGATGTGATTACTGCTATTGAGAAGAACTTAGCTAAAGTCTATTTATACAAACCATGGGATAATAAGGAATTAAGATATATCATATCAAGTATCTTTGAGTTAGAAGATAACTTACAAGATAAGGGTTTATTTGAGCTGTTTAATAATTTAGAATCTTTACCAACTGTCCCTAAATTATATAAGAAAATTAATGAGATGCTTGAAAATAATGAGAGTATAGAGAGTATTAGAATAGAAATAGAAAAAGATCAATCCTTAGCATCAAGAATATTGAAAGTTGCTAATTCTGCATTTTATGCAGCAAAAACTGGATCGATTAAGCAGGCTATTTTGTACATTGGCTTGATAAATGTTAAAAACATAGTTGTGAGTAATACAATCTTTAGCAATATGGATATTCAGGGTATCGAAAAATTATGGAAACATGCTGCTCTAACGAACAAAATGGCAGGGTTCATTTACTCAAAGGTACTTTTAAAAAAATTGCCTGCAGAATATTCAGCTGCTGGGTTGCTCCATGATATTGGTCGTGTGGTTATTATGAATTACTTTGAAGAACAACATGAAAAAATAGATGTTCTTAATAATGGAAACATCGTAGATGTTGATCGTCGATTAAACTATGAAAAAAAATTATTAGGATTTAATCATGAGATTATTGGTGGCTACTTACTTAATTGGTGGGATATTCCATTACCAATAGTTGAGACGGCTTTATACCATCATGAACCTTTAAGCAATAGAATTATTAATAAAGAAATCGTTCGAGTAATTTATTTAGCTAATATTTTATCTTGGAAGATAATTGAGCCTGACAAGGACAATAATAGAATTGATAAAAAAGTTATTGAATCATTGGATTTAACACCAGAAAAGTTTTATGAGAAGATTGAAGACTTTATGACAAAAGAAGCAGTGATTTATAAATCTAAGCAGTAGGCTAGGAGGCTTCAAAATGAATAGTGAGAAACTATCCAATTATAACGTTTTATTTGTTGATGATGAAATACAAGTACTTAAAGCAATTAAAAGGGGTTTACATATTGAAAAGTATAATAAGTTTTTTGCAACCTCTGGAGATGAGGCCCTTGAAATTATTGAAAAAGAAGAAATTGCTATGATTGTCACTGATATGAAAATGCCAAAGATGGATGGTTTAGCATTATTAAAAAAGGTCAATGAAATTAATCCAAATATAGTAAAAGTTATTCTCTCGGGTTATACTAACTTAGCTCAAATTATTGCAACCATTAATGCCATTAATATTTATAAGTTTATTTTAAAGCCTTGGGACTTAAAAACAGAGTTAAAACCTATTATTATTGAAGGTTTAGAAAAGTATGAGGAAAATATTGCATACATAAATGATATAGAATCCACAGATGAGAAAAATGAATTGTTCAAAAAACTAGTTAATACAAATCAACAAAATTATAATGAAATAGAAAATGATTTTAGAAGTATTAGACAGTTGAATAAAATAATTTTCAACTACACTTATTTTTTATCATTACAATTAAAAGAAGACAAAGTCAGTAAGCTTCGTTTGAAAGAAGAGTTGAGCTTCATTGAAAAAATAACGAATGGTTTTGTTGAAAAGTTGCCTAGGTTAAAAAGAGTTATAACAATAAATGATTTGCAACCTAAAATTATAAGTATTATTAAAGGAATAGTAGAAGTTGATGTGAGTGGAAAAGTTAATTTTACAACTGAACCGATGGAAGATAAACAGTTGCCCATTAATTTTATTCATCTTCTATGGTTTATAAAAATCATTTTAAAGGATGTTATTAGTCTTTCGAAAGAGTCATCTGTAGGAATAAAGATTTTAGATCAAGAAGAAGATGGTACAAAGAGAATGGTTTTTATAATAGAAGTTGACCAATTACCAAATGTCTATGATGCCATAAGAAAAAACACACTATTCATTTTAAGTTCAGCTTTTGCCCATATTTTAAAAGGGAGTTTTAGAATAGAAGGGGATAAGAAAAGTACTATAACATTAAAGGTTAATTATAATTAAGGCAGGTGTATACTTTTGAAAATTGTAATGGTAGATGATTCCAAGATTATGTTAAATGTAGCTATGGATATTATTGAAGAAAGTGAAATATCCTGTTCACTTAGAACATTTCTTGATCCAGTTGAAGCCTTAGAGTACATAAAAAAAAATGCTGTTGACTTAGTAATTACAGACTTGGTCATGCCTAAATTGACAGGGTTAGAGTTTATTGAAGCAGTTAAAAGTCATGAACAATTGATGCATATAAAAATGCTTATTGTTACATCAATAGATGATTCTACAAAATTATCTCAAGCCTTTGATTTAGGTGCATCGGATTATATTACAAAACCGTATAATGATTATGAGTTTCTAGCTAGAATAAAAAACGCTATTCGTGAGATAAAGTTGACGAAGGAGTTAGCAATTCAACTCAAACGTACGAAAGAAGAACACAAGAAATTATATGTTGCTAATGAACGACTAAGAGTGACACAGGCCCAGTTAATTCAAAAAGAAAAAATGGCGGGAATTGGACAGTTAGCTGCTGGTGTTGCCCATGAGATTAATAATCCTTTAGGATTTATATTGAGCAATTTTGAAACATTAAAAGAGTACATCTCTTTTATAAGAGAGTTAATGAAAAAATACGATGATTTAGGGATTACAGATGACTCGATTAATCAATTTAAGCAGTCCCATGATTATGAGTTTATAGTTAATGATATCTATGAAATCATAGAAGATACGAATGCGGGTTTAGACAGAGTAAAAGAGATTATAAAAAGTTTAAGAAGTTTTTCTAGGATAGATGCCTTTAAAGAGTTTGTGAAATATAACTTAAATGAAGGTATTGAAGAGACCTTAATCATTGCAAAAAACGAATATAAGTATGTTGCTGCCATAGAAAAAAATCTTGGAGAGATACCAGATGTTGAAGCATATGCTGGTGAAATCAATCAAGTAATTTTAAACATTATAATTAATGCTGTTCATGCAATTAAAGAAAATAAAGGTAAAATCGATCATGGTTTAATAAAGATTAAAACTGAGTTAATTAATGATGAGTCTGTCCATTTGAGTATTACTGATAATGGTTGTGGTATGGATGAAAGTACAAAATCTAAGATATTTGATCCTTTCTTCACAACGAAAGATGTAGGGGTTGGTACAGGTTTAGGCTTAAGTATAACCTATGATATTATAACAAATAAACACAGTGGAAGCATTGAAGTTGAATCATATAAAGATATAGGGACTACCATAAATATTAGTTTACCATTAAAGCAATCATAGATTTTACTAGACAAGTATTTTAATCTTTGTTATGATTGTAGTGATGATTTTTAGACGAAGATAAGAGGAGATTGATAATGAGCGAAAAAGTATTGGCCAAAGTTAATGGCAACGTAATAACAGAAGCAGATAAAAATAATTTACTTAGATCTTTAGGACAACAAAGAGCAGCGCAATTTCAAGGGCCACAAGGTGAAGCGCTTTTAGTAAAAGAATTAATTAATCAAGAATTATTTTACTTTGATGCAATTGATTCAGATTTACATGAATCAGAAGCTTTTAAAGCTGAATTAGAAAAAGCAAAAGCAAACATCTTAAAGCAATTAAATATCCACAACACTTTAAAAGATATTAAAGTAACTGAAGATGAAATGAAGGCTCATTTTGTAGACAATAAAGAAAAATATGGCAAGGCTGAAAGTGTTGGTGCCAAGCATATTTTAGTAAAAGATGAAGAGAAAATTAAAGAAATTGCTGAAGAGTTAAAAGGTGATTTAACATTTGAAGAGGCAGCAAAAAAATATTCAACTTGTCCTTCAAAGGATAGAGGCGGAGACTTAGGAACATTTGAAAAAGGAAAAATGGTACCTGCATTTGAATCTGTTGCTTTCAATTTAGAAGTTGGTGAAGTAAGTGAACCAGTAAAAACTCAATTCGGTTATCACTTAATTAAAACTACTGAGAAGAATGAAGGAAGCGAAAGTTCATTTGAAGAAGTAAAGGATCAAGTTGCTCAGGAGTTAACTATTAAAAAGCAAAATGAAGTTTATTTGAATAAAGTTGAGAACTTAAAAGATAAATATGATGTAGAAATTTTAGATTAATGATGACCCCTTTTTAGGGGTTTTCTTTTTAAGGAGATAATTATGGATCAAAAAGAAATTAAATCATTTGAAGTAAGAGACAATATTGTTGGATTTTATTTAGTCAGCGCATTTAATGTAAAAACTTCTAGCAATAACAAATTGTATCTAGATATGAATCTACAAGACAAAACAGGTGATATTAACGCAAAATTATGGAACATCGAAAAGAACGAGCACGAGACGCTTAAAGCTGGCGATGTTGTGAAAGTTAAAGGGACGGTTACTTCATGGAATGATAGTCCTCAGTTTAAAATTACAAAAATTCGTTTGGCCAAGACAGACGAGTATGATATTGATGCATTAGTTATGGCAGCACCAATTGATACGGAAGAAACTTATCAAGAAATTCTGAGTTTGGTTAAGAATTTTTCGAATGAAACTATTCGAATTATTACAGAAACAATCTTAGAACGGTATCATGAAAAATTATTGACTTATCCAGCAGCAAAATCTAATCATCACTCCATTCGTGGTGGGTTACTTTATCATATTAAAAGGATGCTTAAGGTAGGAGAATCATTAGCTAAAATTTACGAAGCTGTTGATCAAGATTTATTATATTCTGGTATAATATTACATGATATTGAAAAGATAAATGAGATGGATGCAGACCATTTAGGTGTTGTTTCCGATTATACAGATGAAGGAAAATTATTAGGGCATCTGATCATGGGGATAAAAACAATTGATAAGATTGCTGAAGAAAAGGGACTTGATGAAGAAATATCTATGATGATGCAACACATGATATTATCGCATCATTATCAACCAGAATTTGGAAGTCCTAAAAAGCCAATGTTCTTAGAAGCAGAGCTATTGCACCACATTGATATCATTGATGCAAGGGTATATGATTTTGAAGAGGAAACAGGGAAACTAGAAGCCGGCGGGTTTTCTGATCCAATTTGGACATTAGATCGTCGAAGACTCTATCGATCAAAATATTCTGAGAAAAAATAATTAAATTTTAGGTATTAAAAAACGGGATGCTTTGATTAACCTTCAAATCATCCCGTTTATTTTTAATGTTCTAATCAATTAGATAAAAGAAATTAACTAAAAATGGTACTGAAAAGGACAAGATTGCCCCATGTAAAAATGCAATTACTGAGTGGTTCTCATCTGTTGCATTGGAAATAATTGGTAAAGTAGTATCCATTGAAGTTGCACCGCCAGGCGCTAAGGCTGTAAAGAAATTAACGTACTTTGCTAAGATAGGTACAAGGATAATAGCAAAAACCTCTCTAAAGATATTTGTTAAAAAAGCGATTGCAGCGATTTCGGAATTCGCAATTTTGTTTAGGATTACTGGCGCTAAGGAGTACCAACCAAAACCCGCTGAAATAGCTAGTGAGGCATTTGGTCGAATATCTGTAAGTAAGCCGGCGACGAAACCGCCTAAAAAAGTTCCGCCCATTACAGCAATTGTAAGAAATAGTAACATCTTACCTTTTGATTTAATGTCTTTAAATGTTTCTTTACTACTACCAAGATCAATGCCAACTGAAAATAGTAGAGCAATTAAAAGATAGGAAGAGACAGTATTGATTGATCCTAGACTGTCCACTGAAATAAATAGATGACCAGTAAATATTCCTAATATTACTGCAAGTACAATTATAATTGTTAATAACATATTATCGCCCAAACCTTAATATTTTTCCGAAAATAAATACAAAAATTATACTAAAACCAACAATTAAAACTGAGAAAATAATTGAAACAAAACCTATGTTGCTCAAGTTTGTAACAATATCTGGGTTTATGCCTAAAGAAACCCCCATGGAAAAGAGTAGTAAAAAAAGTACTAATAACTGAAATTTACCGTTCATTTCTAAAAGTGGTTTCTTGATTTTGAATATTAGCCCAATGAGTAGACCAATAATTAAACTAAAAATTAGTTCCATAATGCCATCCTTTCTTTTGTCTTATAATATTGTATGAATTTAACACTTTAAAGTCAAGCAAGAAAAAACAATTAAAAACTAGAGGTTTTTTGTCGATAAATATAGTAGCAGCTCAAGGGAAGATATGATATAATGCACACACAAGAGGTGATTAGATGAATATTACAAGCTTACAAGTACAAAATATTCAAAGTATAAAATCAGCAATTAATATTGCGAATTTAAGTAAAGTAATGAATCAAGATGCAAAAAGTGTGGATCAATTAATGAAATCTATGGAACATTCTGTAACACCTCATAAGGGAAGTAGTATAGATATTAAATTGTAATGGAGATTGGTATGAATGAATTAATAGATCTGTCAAGAAAAAAACTTGAGCTGTTAAAAAATAATGGTGAAGCAAGAATGATATTAGAACTTGATATAGCTTTTAATAATGCATATAAGGCTTTTTTGCTTGAAAATAATTTAAAATCTTTGGCTGAAATTGACAAAACAAAGTACATGGAGCAATTAAAACATTTAAAAACGATAGTTTCTGAAATTTATACCATAGAAAGTAATGAATCAAAAGTTCAAGTGCAATCAAATAAAAAAAATCACAATAAGAAGATAACGAATTTGTATAAAAAGAATATGAAATAATACCTTTAAATAGGTATTTTTTTTAAATCAAAAAATTAATTTAGGAAATTAATTAACCTATGATAGATTTTGTATTATAATAAGAATATAGACTGACTTGAGGGGGACGCTTATGATAGTAAATTTTGAGAAAATGACAGAAGAATATGCGAATTTAATTGTTAGTAAAGATTTTAGTGGCAATACAGAATGCTTTAATCTAGAACACGAACCAGAAGATATTGATGATTTATTAGATAAAGATGGTTATGAATTCATTGTAAGTTTTATAGATGATGAAATAATAGGTTTTATTGAATGTTATTTTGAAGATGAGATTTTGGAAATAAGTCTTGCTTTATTACCTGAATACATGACCCAAGGAATTGGTACAGATTTTGTTTCACAAGGTGTAGAGTTTTTGATGGAATACTATGGTTATTCCCAAGATGTGATTCGCTCATTTATTAATAAACATGATAAAAAAACAATCGAAATAATGGAAAGAGTAGGCTTTAAAGTTGTTGATGTGGCAGAAGAATGGGCTGAATTGGAAATTGAAGTATAATTGAAAGGGTTTTATGAGAATAAATAAGTATTTAAGCAAAGCTGGCTATTGTTCAAGACGAGAAGCAGATAAGTTAATTGCTGGCGGATTAGTACAAGTCAACGGAAAAGTAGCGGATATTGGAGACGATATCGGCGACCTAGATATTGTTATGATTAAAGGTCGTATGATTGAAATAACAGAAAATAATGAATATGTTTTACTAAACAAACCTAAAGGAATCACTGTAACAACTGCAAGTCATGATGATAGTAATGTAATTGATTTTATCAATTATCCAGAAAGAATCTTTCCTGTTGGACGATTAGATAAAGATTCAGAAGGGTTATTATTATTAACAAATGATGGTGATATTGTAAACAAGATACTTAAATCTAAAAATGATCAAGAGAAGGAATATATTGTAACAGTAGACCAGAAGATAACAAAGGATTTTCTTAACAAAATGTCTGGTGAAGTTAACTTAGAAGTCGGAAAAACGAAAATATCAGTGGTAGAATATATTGATGATTACACCTTTAGTATCATTATAACCCAAGGATTAAATAGACAAATTCGAAGAATGTGTGAGCATTTTGGTTATAGAGTTGTAAATCTAAAACGTATTCGAATTATAAATTTAGAATTAGGTAATCTACAAACAGGTAAATGGAGAAAACTATCCAATAAAGAGTTAAAAAAGTTATTTGAAATAATTGATTATGATAAGACTGTTAAGTCGATGAAATAGAGAGGTGTTAGAAAGGAAAAAATTATGGATATAATAATTGCTTTTATTACAACAGCTTTTATTTTTCTAGCTTATAATATTGTGAAAATAACAATTGGTTTTTACTTTTATGAAAAGGTAAAAAAAATTATAATCTATACAATCTATGGTTATTTTCAAGATATAAATGCTGAATACGTTAATCTAGAAATCTTGAAGCAATTGATTGAAAGAAAGATGGAAGATACGCAACTGAAAAAGAAAATTGAATTTATAAGAATAAAATGGATGACTAAAGAAACGTTTAAGTTAGAGTTTAAATTAAACATTAAAAAGAACTTTCCTGTGCACAGTTATTCATTTAATATAAATAAGATCAAAAGAGTATTTAATCTAGAAGGAAAAAGGGGTGTTGATTTTGAATAGAAAATATACAAAATATATTGCTATAGCAATCGTAGGCATACTTGTGTTTTCAATGTTAGCTTCATCGATAACATATATGTTATATTAAGCAAAAAATTTAAACTGAAGGAGGAATAGTGTGAGAAAATTACTTTCATTTGTTGTATTTGCAGCGATTGTTGCGAGTTATTATTTTTTCATATACGATCCAAATGATTCGAAAGTAATACTCGACTATACTGATGAATTTGAAACCTTTAATAGAGAGTTTTGGTACTTAGGCCAATGGAAGTCTGAAAAATCAATGTTAAATGAAATTGATATTGAAGATGGCGTTTTATTATTAAAAATAGAAGAGACTGATAAAGGCCCTTATTTGTTATCAAAACCTTTAAAAATTGAAGAGGATTATGTAATAAAGTTTAAACGGAGGGTAAAAATAAGCTATGTTAATGATCGGTTTACTGGTGGCTTAACAATGTTTCAAACAGATTCCGATTTTATTGCCCCTGATTATAATAAAGAGTGGGGAAAGTCATTTGGTGATGCGGCAGTCTTAGTTGAATATGTACATGATTATAATGACGATTCCACAAGACCAGGGCGTCATATTTTCAGAGTATTACCCCCAACTTGGGAGGCAACTGATAGTGCTCGGTTAATAAAGCCTATTTTTGATGAATGGTTTGAAGAAGAGTTAATCTATGATACCCGAATGAACCGTATCACTTATATTATCAATGGGAAAGAATATCATACGGGTGGTTTAGAATTAGATAAAGAATATGTTCGATTTTTCACTCACGGGTATGGTTGGGGTACTGGGCATGAAATGGCTATTGATTGGATTAACATTAAAATAATTGATGAGAGTCTAGAAAAAAGAGGTCAGGATGTTGAATAAAATAACCAAGATAGAAACTCAAAAAAAAGATAAAAATAGAGTTTCTATTTTTATTGATGAGAAATATTCCTTTGGAATTTATTATCAGACATTAATAAAATACGATTTATCTGTTGGAATGCCTATAGATGAATCTTTAAAGAATGATATTATTATTTCAGATGAGTATAACAGAGGGCTAAATGATGCATTACATTATTTGTCTTATCGTAACCGAACAAAATATGAAGTAAGAGAAAAACTAAACGAAAAAGAATATTCAACTATAACTATCAATGAAGTTATTGATGAACTAATCAAGTTGAATTATGTTGATGATGAGTCCTTTGCTAAAGAGTATATTGGGTTTAAAATTAAAAAGATGGGGAAAAGAAAGATAAAGTATAAATTAGAATCAATGGGAATTGATTCTATGATTATTGATCATGCATTAATGGAATATTCAAATGATGATGAATATTCAGCAGCCTATGCCATTGCTAGCAAAAAAAATGACTCATATAATAATATATCTTATAAAAAAAGATATACCCGTTTAAGTGGTTTACTTAACCGAAGAGGATTTTCTTATAGCGTAGCAAAGGATGTTTTATTTGAAATTTTAGAAGATTATAAAGAAGAAAACCAATATTAATGGCTTTCTTCTTTTGTTTTTGTCAATAAATTTTTCCTAATGCACAGATCTTTTGATAGAACTTTTAAGGATTGATCAAAAGCAATGCTAACATTTCTATTAGTAATATCAAGTATTTTTCCAACGCCAAATTTTTTATGATGAACAATTTCTCCTTTTTCCAAAGTGAATTTTTCTTTTGCTTTATAAATCTTATATTTTACATGATTATTTTTTTTCAACTCATCAATAAATTGTATTTTATTATTGTACTTTCCAGATATAAATTTCGCATGTAATATGTTTAGATCACTTTTGGCTCGACTTAATGCGACATAAAGCAACCGCCGATCTTCTTCAAGGCTTTGCTCAGATTGGGGCAGAATTGAATCTTTAACATCAATAATAAAAACCCTTTCAAATTCTAGTCCTTTAGCAGAATGCATCGTTGATAAAATAATATTGTTTTCTATATTGTTTTTATGTGATTTAACAATAGTTTCTAGATGATTCAAGCGATCAAGGAATTCAAAAGCTGATGCTTCTTTTGAGGCAATTGCTTCTAGGATCTGAAGCTTTTCTTTTAGATTTTCATAATGATTATTTGATCTTGCTGCATACTCATCTAAATGGTTTAAATAGTTCAGTTCATATTTAATTGTATTGATGATTTCGATAGGCGTTTGTTCCTTTGCTTTGAGAAAAATTTCTTTTAAACTTCTAAAAGTATCAGATTGATATCTTTTAAGGCTAGGATTTTGGATTAAACAATCGAAAACACTTTGGCCCCGAGCATTAAGTTTAAGATAATTGATCATATTTTTTGAAATATAACTGTTAAGTTTATAGTAAATGCGTTCAAAGGATTCTATGTCTTGATTGATTAAAATCACATTAAAAAAAGCTTTGATATCATCTATTAACCAATGATTAAATAAATTTGTGTTTTTTCCCCGAATATTAAAAGGAATATTTTCTTTTTCTAATAAGTTGATTAATGGTAAACCAGAAATATTATTTCGATATAAAATAGCTGTTTCAGTTCTTTCATCAGCCACAATTGAATTTAATAGAAATTGGTTGCGTTCTATATTATTTGAAAATTCAATGATTTTTATAGGTTTTGATTTAGAATTTTTATTAACAATTTTTTTGTTGTATCTGTTTTTATTGTGATTAATAAACTCTTGACAAGCATCAATAATTTCAAAACTAGATCTGTAATTATGTTGTAGGTAAAATAGTTTCCCAGATTTATAATGGGATTTAAAATCTAATAGATACTTAGGATAAGCACCTCTAAAGCCATAGATACTTTGATCATCATCAGCAACCATAAAAACATTATTATGATTTTTGCTTAATAACTTAATTAGTTTATGCTGAACGATTGATGTGTCTTGGGCTTCGTCTAATTGAATATATTTATACTTAGAAGTGTAAAACTCTAATATGTTTTCATGTTTTTCCAATACACGTAAAGCAATGATCAACATATCATCAAAATCTATCATTTTATTTTTCTTTTTTTCTGTTTTATAAGCATTATAAATTTCTTCAAATTTTTTGATATTTTTAGGAAAATTTTCTTTTAACATCATATTTGAGGTATAACTAATATCATTGATTAAATTTTCTAAATCTTCGTTGCTAATGTGTTTCTGATTGATTTGTTTATAAATACCTTTTAACAAGTTTATTTTTTTATAAGCATATTTACCTTCAATTAATTGAAAATCCACTTTTCTATATTTATAATATTGTCGAACAATTTTATAAGAGAATTTGTGGATGGTTGAAAACTTAAGTTTCAAAGGGTGTTTTCCAAATAGTGCTTCATATCTTTTTTTCAAATCTGTAGCAGAAGCCTTGGAAAAGGTTAGTGTTAATATATTTTCATAAGGGATCTTGTGGATTTGGTCTAAGTAAAAAATACGACATAATAGCAAAGTTGTTTTTCCACTGCCAGGAATCGCTAAGGTTAAAGCAGGTCCATCTTTATGAATAAGCGCTTTTTTTTGATTAGTATTTAATTGAATTGAATAGTCTTCTTTCAATAGGTTAAAAATTTCCATATAATCTCCTCAATTTCTAAAATTATTAGTGCTTTATGTATTATATCAAACTAATGTTTAGAAGTGAAGGAGATAATGTTAATAAGTGGCCTAAAATGTGGATTATTTAAAAAAAGATGTTTACAAGTAAAATATAATGATATAATATATGTAAGTGATAGGTTAAATTTTGATTAAAATCAAA